>Ga0209147_100065_pt1 | contig 232777 bp, 222 predicted proteins | sample AraplaCol_mLB_r2_FD_184278 | JGI IMG/M metagenome (GOLD analysis project Ga0209147, IMG submission 184278) | Arabidopsis root microbial communities from North Carolina, USA - plate scrape CL_Col_mLB_r2 (SPAdes) (version 2) | ecosystem: Host-associated > Plants > Roots > Endosphere | place: USA...
AGGAGATCGCCGGTTCGATCCCGGTCGGGACCGCCATTTAAGATGGCTCGGTAGCTCAGTCGGTAGAGCAGAGGACTGAAAATCCTCGTGTCGGCGGTTCGATTCCGTCCCGAGCCACCATCTTAAAAAATATTATGAAATTATTATTAAGCCGACTTAGCTCAATTGGTAGAGCAACTGACTTGTAATCAGTAGGTTGGGGGTTCAAGTCCTCTAGTCGGCACTCTTTAACCGGAGGGGTAGCGAAGTGGCTAAACGCGGCGGACTGTAAATCCGCTCCCTGTGGGTTCGGCGGTTCGAATCCGTCCCCCTCCACCATTTATAGGGGCATAGTTTAACGGTAGAATAGAGGTCTCCAAAACCTTTGGTGTGGGTTCGATTCCTACTGCCCCTGCCAAATAATACAATAATGGCGGTCGTGGCGAAGTGGTTAACGCATCGGATTGTGGTTCCGACACTCGTGGGTTCGATTCCCATCGGTCGCCCCATTTAAATTTTTGTAACGTTTACTCAAGTGAGTAATATAATTTATATTAAATTGAATATAGTATATAAAGTTCTTAATTAATGGGCTATAGCCAAGCGGTAAGGCAACGGATTTTGATTCCGTCATGCCCTGGTTCGAATCCAGGTAGCCCAGCCATTTATGCGGAAGTAGTTCAGTGGTAGAATACAACCTTGCCAAGGTTGGGGTCGCGGGTTCGAACCCCGTCTTCCGCTCCAAATATGGCGGTATAGCCAAGTGGTAAGGCAGAGGTCTGCAAAACCTTTATCATCGGTTCAAATCCGGTTACCGCCTTTTAATTTACTTCTGCCGGGGTGGTGGAATGGCAGACACACAGGACTTAAAATCCTGCGGGGGTTGACCCCGTGCCGGTTCGAGTCCGGCCCTCGGTATCATTAAACCTCTTACTTTTGTAAGAGGTTTTTAATTACAGATTTGAATGGACAATTTGTCTTTCATATATTATAATTATTGTATAACTTTTTGGCGGTGTGGTGGAATGGCAGACACGCCTGACTCAAAATCAGGTATCTTCACGGATGTGCAGGTTCAAGTCCTGTCACCGCTATATTGAAATCAGAGAAGAGGATTTTGCAGAGATGCAGAATCCTTTTTTTGTTTTAACGATCATCATAAAGAAAGGCAGCGACCATTGTTAAAGTCGCTGCCCTTCGTGGTTTTATTCATTTAGAAGTGCTTATCTTTACATTTTTACATACTTACGTTTTTGCTTAGCAGCAAGCCAATCAAATTGTTTTGGTTTTCTTTTATTTGCTAGAGTAACTACTAAGCCTGTTGTTGCTATTAGTAGGCTTGCAGCAGCTACTTTAATAGTAAATTGTTTTGCATCTTTTAATTTCTCATTATTGTAACGATCAAGTTCCTTAATTGTATCCTGTGTTAAATCAATTCTGTCGTTTGTTTCTTCAATCAGACTACAAACACCTTCGAGACTTTCGACCAAAGGATTTTTTTCTTCATTTACTAAAGGATCTGTCATAGTTACTCTCCTCCTATATTTAAACGTATAAAGAAGAATTCTATGGAGAAATTCATTATACCTTCATTCAAATTTCTACAAATCTTTCAATATCCTCTACAATTAGTTAATTTACTAAAGTTCAGATGAGTATTGTTCTTTTTATTCTCGACCCTTTCGTAAATCATGTTAGAACTCTTTCGACAAAAAATGATTTTATTCTTGAATTTGTGACATATTTATGATAAATTTAATTACAAGTTCATTAAAAACCTACTAAATACATATTGCATTTGTATTAGTAGTTTAGCACTTATAACTTGATAACAACGCAGTGTATTGATTCATTCGAAGAACGATACATTGCGTTTTTTTATATTAAAACGTCTATATTTAAATACTTTTGTGTCATAATTAGATAAAGAAATAATTTTTTGACTAGAATAGAAAATATAATTTGTAAATTAACAGGCAGTTAGGTGATTCTTGTGAATATAAAAGAATTTCAAAAAGAATTGATATCATATAGTAAAGAAATTGGAATAGATAAGATTGGATTTACGACTGTAGATCCATTTTTAACATTAAAAAATCGTTTATATAAGCAGCAGGAATTAAATTATCAATCGGGTTTTGAGACAAAGGATATTGAACGAAGAGTAGATGCCCGAAAAATTATGACAGAAGCTAATTCAATTATTGCGATTGCTTTAGCATATCCATCTAAATTAAATAATCCTCCTAAAAGTAAAAAAGGATCTACAAGAGGGATTTTTTGTAGGGCCTCATGGGGGGAAGATTACCATGTAGTTGTAAAAAAGAAATTACTTCAGCTTGAGTCATTTATATTATTACATTATCCAAATGCAAAGGTTCAGTCGATGGTCGATACTGGTGAGCTAGTAGATCGAGCTGTTGCAGAACGAGCAGGTATAGGTTGGAGTGCTAAAAATTGTTCAATTATTACGCCAGAATTCGGTTCTTATGTGTATTTAGGGGAAATGATTACATCATTACCTTTTGAACCAGATTCGCCTATTGAGGAACAGTGTGGGGAATGTACAAAATGCATTGATGTTTGTCCGACAAGTGCAATTGTTTCTCCAGGTCAATTAAATGCTAAAAATTGTATTGCTTTTTTAACACAATCAAAAGAGATGATTCCTGTTGAGTTTCGAAAAGAGCTAGGTAATCGTATATATGGATGCGATACATGTCAGACGGTTTGTCCTAAAAATAAAGGAATTAATTTTACTCATCATACTGAGATGGAACCTGATCCGGAAACTGTAAAACCTTTATTACGCTCTGTATTAAAGGTAAGTAACAGAGAATTTAAAAGTCTGTTTGGCCAAATGTCAGGGTCATGGAGAGGAAAGAATCCTATTCAGCGAAATGCCATCATTGCTTTAGCACATTTTAAAGACGAATCAGCATTAGATGATTTAAAGGAATTAGCGAAAAAAGATGCAAGACCAGTAATTAGAGGTACAGCTATTTGGGCTATATTTGAGATTGAGGGAAAGAACAGTACACCATTTATTGAAAGTTGTTTGCAAAAAGAGCAAGACGAGATTGTATTAAATGAAATTAATGCTGTTCTTTCAAAGTAATCAATATTGAGTGGTATAATCTCTTATTTTTCAACATCGTATAGAATAAGAATATATGTTGAAAAGGGGGATTAACTTGTTTAATCGTGAACTTTTAGAGCATTATTTAAAAGAACGATTACAACTTTATTTTGGTGAAGAACAACGAAGTCATCCTATTCAAGAAAAAGAATATCAGGCAATCAGGCGTAAAGTTGAATTATATAATAAGCGTAATATTTCATTAGTGAAAGTGTTTGGAAATCTTGACGTAAAAAATATTTGGACTGAACAGGACGTAACGTATATAAATTATATATTCCATACCCGTTATTTTTTAAAACAAACCGATTTATATTTTGAAGAGGATCAACATCAAAGACAGATCGCGATTGAAAATAATGAAATCTTATATGACATACCTTTCCCGATTGTTAATCCAGTTGAAAATTTTGAACTTGAAGAAGACGATTTTGGTGAAAATGAATCATTGGATCGAAATAACAGATATAACCGATTTAATGCTGTTAAATATGCTGAAACCTGGTGGGATGGTCATAATAAAGAATATCCATTGTATGCAAATGATTGTACTAATTTTATATCTCAATGCTTAAGGGCTGGAGGCATTCGAATGGTTGGAATGCCAAAACCAGGGACAGGGTGGTGGTATAAAAATCATTCTAATAGTAGTTATAGTTGGAGAGTTGCTCACGCATTAAGACGATTTTTACCTGCGTCTAAAACTGGAATTAAAGCAGAAGAGGTGCCTTCTCCAAAAGATCTGACATTAGGGGATATAATCGTATATGATTTCGAAGGTGATGGAGTATGGAATCATTGTACAATCGTTGTTGCTAAGGATGAAAATGGTGAACCGTTAGTGAATGCACATACTGTAAATAGCCGAAAAAGATACTGGTCATATTATGATTCTTCTGCTTTTACGGAGAATATTAAGTATAAGTTTTTTCACTTCGTTGATGACTTTTCTAACCCTCAAATGGAATAATACCTTATTAATTATGAATTTGGTATAATATAAAGCATTGAAACAATATAGAGGTGAAAAAGATGGGAATACACGTTGTATTATATCAACCACAAATTCCAGCAAATACAGGAAATATTGCACGTACTTGTGCAGGAACAGATACAAGTTTGCACTTAATCCGTCCGTTAGGTTTTTCAACTGATGATAAAATGTTAAAAAGAGCTGGTCTTGATTATTGGGAGCATGTAGATATCCATTATCATGATTCTTTGGAAGATTTATTTGAAAAGTATAAAGACGGGAAATTTTACTTTATAACTAAATTTGGAGAAAAAACATATTCAAATTTTGACTATACAAATTTAGATGAAGAGATTTTCTTTGTATTTGGTAGAGAAACAACAGGGCTTCCGAAAGAGTTAATAGAAAAAAACATGGAAACTTGCTTACGTATACCAATGACAGATCATATTAGATCTCTAAATTTATCCAATACAGCTGCAATTTTAATTTACGAAGCTTTACGTCAGCAAGATTTCCGTGAGCTGTTAAAGGTAAAGGATTATTCTAAGTAATAAAAGTCACCATATTCAGACTGCCCGCCAAACGCTCGCTTTCTTAGTTACTTCGCCTGTCTGCGGTGCTCATTACCGTCTAGGGTAACTCCGCTCCTCACCAGGCTTCGCACCTCGAAAGACAAACGCTTGCAATCAGTCTGATAATCAAGTTTTTAGTACTTTGTCTACACACTGAGTCACCATAAAATATGGTGATTTTTTTATTAAATTAAGATGGATCAAGGACTACACAAATAAAAAAGATGCTTCCATTAGAACGGTCTAAATAAAAATTAAGAACCGCGTTTAGAAGCATCTTTTAAAAAATATTATCTGTTTTTCAGTCCAGGTTTGTCATTATAGCCGCCTGTGAAAATTGCTGCTAAGAATGATGCTGTAACTAATAAAATTAATACTAGTCTCATTAGTATGTATCCTCCCAATTGAAAAATTCCCAACACCCTAAACCTTATTATACAAAAAAAACATAGAAATATGAAAGTAAATTTATGAGAATTGGATTTCGATAAAATATATTTTCCTACTCAAAGATATAGCATGAGTACGGACATCCTTGCATATCCTTTAATAATCTCTCTTACAGATGAGAAGAAGGAGGTACTTGTCCATGGATATTTTAAAGAAACTTGAGCAGCATCGGGACATGGAACAAAGATTGAAATGGGAAGGCACTTTTGCTGAGTATCTTGAAATGTTAAAAGAGGAACCATTGGTTGCACAAACTGCACATTCTAGAATTTATAATATGATTAAAGACGCAGGTATTGAAGAAGTGAATGGTAAAAAAACCTACAGTTTCTTTAATAACAACCTATATGGATTAGAAGAAGCATTAGAGAGACTCGTGGAAGAATATTTCCATCCTGCTGCCAAGAGATTAGATGTAAAAAAACGTATTTTATTGTTAATGGGTCCTGTAAGTGGTGGTAAATCTACTTTAGTAACGATGTTAAAGAGAGGCTTAGAAAATTATTCAAGGTCTGATCAAGGAGCAATCTACGCTATTAAAGGTTGCCCAATGCATGAAGATCCATTGCATTTAATTCCAAACCATTTAAGAGAAGATTTTTTCCAAGAATATGGAGTTCGAATTGAAGGAAATCTTTCACCTTTAAATTTAATGAGGCTTGAACAAGAGTTTGGTGGAAGAATAGAAGATGTTATGGTAGAAAGAGTATTTTTATCAGAGGATCGTCGAGTTGGTATTGGTACTTTTAGCCCGTCTGATCCAAAATCTCAAGATATTGCAGATTTAACAGGAAGTATTGATTTTTCAACAATTGCTCAATTTGGTTCAGAGTCAGATCCACGTGCCTACCGGTTTGATGGTGAGTTGAATAAAGCAAACCGTGGAATGATGGAATTCCAAGAGATGTTAAAATGTGATGAAAAGTTTTTATGGCACTTATTATCCCTGACGCAGGAAGGAAACTTTAAGGCAGGGCGTTTTGCATTGATTTCTGCGGATGAGTTAATCATTGCTCATACGAATGAAACAGAGTACAGATCCTTTATTAATAATAAGAAGAATGAAGCACTTCATTCTCGAATAATCGTAATGCCAATTCCGTATAACTTAAGAGTAAGTGAAGAAGAGAGAATTTATCAAAAAATGATCTCTGAAAGTGATGTTTCAAATGTTCATATTGCTCCGCATACTTTACGTGTTGCAGCAATGTTTACAATTCTTACTCGTTTAAAAGAACCAAAACGAGGAGATATTGATTTAGTTAAGAAGATGCGTCTATATGATGGTGAAATGGTAGAAGGCTATAACACTGTTGATTTGGAGGAGCTGAAGAAAGAATATTTAGATGAAGGTATGCATGGTATCGATCCACGATATGTCATTAACCGTATTTCATCTACAATTATTCGAAAAGAGATTCCTTCAATTAATGCTTTGGATGTATTACGCTCATTAAAAGATGGTTTAGATCAACATCCATCTATTTCTAATGAAGATCGTGAGCGTTATATGAATTTTATCTCGATCGCAAGAAAAGAATACGATGATATTGCAAAACAAGAAGTTCAAAAAGCTTTTGTATATTCATATGAAGAGTCTGCAAAAACACTTATGGATAATTATCTCGATAATGTAGAAGCATATTGCAATAAGAATAAGCTTCGTGATCCTTTAACAGGTGAAGAGATGAACCCAGATGAGAAGTTGATGCGTTCGATTGAAGAACAAATTGGTATCTCTGAGAATGCAAAGAAAGCATTCCGTGAAGAAATACTAATCAGAATTTCTGCATATGCAAGGAAAGGCAAACGTTTTGATTACAATTCACATGAAAGATTAAAAGAAGCTATCCAAAAGAAACTTTTTTCGGATTTGAAGGATGTTGTGAAGATTACGACGTCCACAAAAACTCCTGACGAGCGTCAATTAAAGAAAATCAATGACGTTGTCAGCAGATTAGTTGATGAATATGGTTATAACTCAACATCAGCAAATGAATTATTACGCTACGTAGGCTCATTACTTAACCGTTAAATTGTTTAAGCGGCTATCTATTAGATAGCCGTTTTCTTTTGCAATTCATAACGTTTATCCTATAATGATGATAATGAATAAAAAGAAGGGTGAGGTAGTGTAAATGAAAAGAATTCAAATAGCTGAAAATCTTGAGTTTTCACAAATTATTCACGGTTTATGGCGTTTATCTGAATGGAAAATGACATCAGAACAATTAGTCACTTTTATAGAAGAATGTATTGATTTAGGAATTACAACATTTGATCATGCCGATATTTACGGTGGGTATACTTGTGAAGAAATTTTTGGAAAGGCTTTATCATTAAAGCCGGAACTTCGTGAAAAAATTCAAATCGTTACAAAATGTGGTATAAAGTTAAAGTCATCAAAGTTTCCTGAACTTAAAATGAATCATTATGATACTAGTAAAGAGCATATCCTTATGAGTGTTAATAATTCACTGGAAAATCTACAAACAGATTTTATCGATTTACTTTTAATACATAGACCAAATCCTTTTATGAATCCAAAGGAAATCGCAGAGGCGTTTAATCAACTTCATTCGGAAGGAAAAGTACGCTACTTTGGGGTATCAAACTTTTTACCATCTCAATTTAATGCATTACAAGCATATCTAAACATGCCTTTAGTAACAAATCAAATCGAAGTTTCTCCAATGCAATTAGAGCATTTTGAAAAGGGAACAATTGATTTATTACTTGAAAAAGATATTGCACCAATGATCTGGTCCCCATTAGCAGGCGGACAAATTTTTACTAGTCAGTCTGAATCAGCTGTACGAGTTCGAGCAATGCTTGAAGAGATTTCTAGTGAAATTGGCGCAAAATCAATCGACGAAGTAATGTACGCTTGGTTATTGGCTCATCCTGCTAGAATGATGCCAATCGTAGGTTCAGGTAAAATTGAACGTGTTAAAACAGCAGTTGAGTCTACAAAGTTAAGTATGTCAGCGGAACAATGGTTACGAATTTACGTAGCTGGAATGGGGCATAATTTACCTTAAATAAAAATAAGTGGAGAACTTTTTACTAGTTTTCCACTTATTTTTTTGTTCTTTTTTATGTATTTTTACATATAGTTAAAGGCAAAAGTTAATTGGAATTTTTATATAAATATATTTATTTTTAAGGACTCGTCCAATTTTCTGAAAAAATGGGTGTAAAATTTAGAAGAAACATTGTCAATTATTGTGTCCTTCTGCATATGATAGAGTAATCCATAAAAAAGGGTAGAAAATCTCTACCGAATTAGTTTATGCAATTGTGTATTATTGTGTGACGATTTTTTTTTTTTACAAATAAATTAAAACAAGTAAGGGAGGGAAAGAAAATGAGTAATGAAAATAATGAACATGAACAAAAGCATAATTTTACCATTTCACAGGAAGACTGGACCCTCCATCGTAAAGGACACGATGACCAACAGCGCCACCAAGAGAAGGTACAAGAGGCGATTAAAAAGAATTTAGCAGATTTGATCACAGAAGAAAGCATCATCATGTCAAACGGGCGCGATGTAGTAAAAATTCCAATTCGGTCACTAGATGAGTATAAGATTAGATACAACTACGATAAAAATAAACACGTTGGTCAGGGTACTGGAGACAGTAAAGTTGGCGATGTAGTGGCAAGAGATGGTTCACAAGGAGGCCAGCCACAAAAAGGTGCTGGTAAAGGGCAAGGAGCGGGTAAGGAATCAGGCGAAGATTATTATGAAGCAGAGGTTTCACTAATGGAATTAGAGGAAGCTCTTTTTAGTCAGTTAGAATTACCTGATCTAAAACGAAAAGAACAAGATTTAAATACAGTAGAAAACATTGAATTTAATGACATTAGAAAAACAGGGTTAATGGGTAACATTGATAAAAAACGTACGATGATGTCAGCATTTAAACGTAACGCTATGAGCGGTACGCCATCATTCTATCCGATCTCTCCAGAAGACTTAAAGTTCCGTACATGGAATGAAATTAGAAAACCAGAATCTAAAGCCGTCGTACTCGCAATGATGGATACGAGCGGAAGTATGGGCTTATGGGAAAAGTATATGGCACGAAGCTTCTTCTTTTGGATGACAAGATTTTTACGAACAAAATATGAATCAGTTGATATCGAGTTTATTGCACACCATACAGAAGCAAAAGTAGTAACAGAAGAAGAGTTCTTCACAAAAGGAGAAAGCGGAGGAACGATCTGTTCATCTGCTTATCGAAAAGCTTTAGAAGTAATTGAATACAAATATTCTCCTGAACGATATAATATCTATCCATTCCACTTCTCTGATGGAGATAATTTAACATCTGATAATGCTCGCTGCGTAAAATTAGTTCAAGAATTAATGAAAGTGAGCAATATGTTCGGATACGGAGAAGTAAACCAATACAACCGACACTCTACTCTAATGTCCGCATATAAAAACATTAATGATGAAAAATTCCGCTATTATATTCTAAAACAAAAATCAGATGTGTTTCATTCTATGAAGAGCTTTTTCAAGCAGGAGTATGAGAAGGCAGCGAAATAGGGAATGGGTATGGAGAATTAAATGGAGTGCGAAATTCATAGAAATTGAGAAAATAGAAAAGCCCTAATGGGGGTTTTTCTGTTTTTTTGTTTTTAAATTAATTAAATAATATATTGCAAAACGTAGTTGTTACGATTTATAATTATATAACTTGATATAATTCGTAATTGTTACGTTTTATATATTATTTAGGAGGAATAATTATGAGAGTACCTATTACAGTTTTAAGTGGATTTTTAGGATCAGGAAAAACAACATTATTAAATCATATTTTGACGAATAGAGAAGGGTTAAAAGTTGCTGTTATTGTAAATGACATGAGTGAAATAAATGTAGATGCCCAACTAGTTAAAAATGGTGGGTTTTCACGTACAGAAGAAAAGTTAGTGGAAATGCAAAATGGTTGCATTTGTTGTACGTTAAGAGATGACTTGATGAAAGAAGTTGAAAGATTAGTAGATAATGGGGGAATTGATTACATAGTAATTGAGTCATCTGGGATCAGTGAGCCAATTCCAGTTGCGCAAACGTTCACTTATGTGGATGACGAGTTAGAGATTGATTTAACTAAAAAAACTCGTTTAGATACAATGGTGACAGTTGTAGATGCAAACCGTTTTTGGGAGGACTATTCTTCAGGGGAAACATTATTAGATCGTAAACAAGGAACTGACGAAACTGATATTCGTGAAATTGCAGATTTGCTTCTTGAACAAGTTGAGTTTGCAGATATTATTATTTTAAATAAGATTGATCTTTTAGAAGAACGAGATGTAAAAGAATTAACTGCATTTCTTAAGAAAATTAATACACAAGCAAAAATTATACCTGCAATATTTTCGAAGATCGATTTAAAATCTGTACTAAATACAAATCTTTTTGACTTCGATAGAGCTAGCCAAGCAGCAGGTTGGATCAAGGAATTAAATGAAGAACATATTCCAGAATCAGAAGAGTATGGTATTAGTTCATTTGTTTATCGTCGTAAGATACCATTTCATCCAGCACGATTATTTTCATGGTTAGAAAATTGGTCAGTGGACATTGTAAGAGCCAAAGGATTCTTTTGGTTAGCAACTAGAAATGATTTAGTAGGAATGCTATCACAAGCTGGATCCACCATTACAATTCAAGGAGCTGGGGAATGGATTGCTACATTACCGAAATCAGAACAAGAAGAAATGAGAAGAGAAGATCCATTATTAGAAAATAAATGGGATGATAAGTTTGGTGATCGAATGATTGAACTAGTTCTAATTGGAATTGATATGAATCAATTAGGGATTGAGAAATCACTTGATAAATGTTTGTTAACAGAGGAAGAAATGGAATCAAATTGGAATAAATTTAATGATCCAATGCCAGCATTTGTCCAAGCTTAAACATATAAACCCACTAGTTAATCTAGAAAAATAAGTTTATATTAGATAAATCTTATTGATTTTTAATGGTTGGACGAGCATATGTCTGTTTCGTATAGAATATATTTCACTATAAAAAATTTTTTGAGGTGATCTATGGTACGGAAAGTTGGACAAGAAGTATTAATTTTATTTGTTCTATTTTGTTATTTATTTAGTTATGTATTTATTGATTTTACGAGTTTACCTTCTTTGTTTCATAAAGTACCTAAAGAACTATTAAATATGAACACGATATTTATTAGTTTGTTTTTAGAAGCTCTTCCATTTGTATTAATTGGAATCGTTGTTTCTTCAATTATTCATGTTTTTGTAAAACCAGAGACGATCAGTAAAATACTACCTAAAAATGCATTATTAGCATTTATTCCAGTTGCTTTAATTGGAATGATCATGCCTGTATGTGAGTGTGGTATTGTACCGATTGTCAGATCTTTGTTAAAAAAAGGTATGCCTGCGTATATTGGGATTGTTTTTCTTAGTAGTGTACCAATCATAAATCCAATTGTATTTACGTCAACCTACTATGCATTTCAATCGAATTCTCATATGGCATTTTTAAGGCTAGGCTTAGCATTTATAGTTGTTATACTCATTGGTTTTTTAACTTTATTATTTTATCGAAATAAAAATGTACTATTAGAAGGTTTGGAAAAGCATGAGAACCATAAACATGTTCACCATATTCATTCAAAAACAAGTCGAATAAGTGAAGTCATTTCTCACATTAGTAGTGAATTTTTTTCAACATGTAAATTTTTAATTATTGGTGGATTAATTACAAGTGTTTTTCAGACTTTTCTTGATCGAAGTGTGTTAATACATCTAGCAAATCATACGAATCTATCAAGTATAGTTATGATGGGATTAGGGTATTTCTTATCTTTATGTTCTGGATCTGATGCATTTATAGCTGCATCTTTTTCAAGCACATTTCATGTGAAATCTATTCTAGCGTTCCTAATATTTGGAGCTATGATTGATTTAAAAAATACATTTATGATGTTTGCATATTTCAAGAAAAGATTTGTATTTTTTTATATTTTCTTAACTGCAAGTGTTGTATTTGTAGTAACGTCGATTTGGAATTTATACTGGTGAGGTGAATGAATGTCTTCTTTTCAAAATCGTTTGCGCTCCGTATTTTTCTTTGGAATTGTTTTAATGCTTTTGAAGCTTTTAGTTTCAGGAGATATTCAATATTTCATTGCACCAAAGATGGTGAAATTCACAATCATTACTTTAGTTGCTTGTATAATTATTGGATTAATTCACTTCTTTGAATTGCTAAAAGAACATCATACGTCATGTAATTGTTGCTCGAATCAAAAAAGTAGGACTTTAAGTTTAGTAATTCTAATAAGTATTCCAGTCATCACAAGTAGCTTATTTTCAACAAATGTTCTTGGAGCAAGTATTGCTTCAAAAAGAAGTATTTCTTATAGCGAAAATATAGTAAAACAACAATCTAAAGAAATAAAGGTAAAAAATGATGGTTCGAAATTTATAAAAGTGGATGATTCGATGTATGGGCATATTATTTCAGATGTACAGGATAGTGTAGATCAATATGTAGGTAAAAAAATATCTTTTAATGGTTTTGTATATCGTGATAAGCAAACAAGAAAAAATCAGATTTATGTATCGCGTTTCGCTATTACTTGTTGCGTAGCTGATGCTCAAGTGTTTGGATTGATGGTAAAAGGAGAAGAGGTTTCAGCATTTAAAAATGATCAATGGGTAAACGTAACTGGTACAATTCAAAAAGTGAAGAACGGAAAATTTTATAAACCGATTATTCAATTAGATAAAATAGCAGAAATAAAACCACTAAAAGATCCATATGTTTATTTTGATTAGGAAAGTTTAATTCATTTTTAATCAGAAAAACATTGAAAACGTAATTGTTTCGTTTTAATATTAAGCGTACTATACTTGCTTAGTTTTAGGTGAGTATCTATTTTTACTTAATAAATCGTAATTATTACGTTTAATAACGTGAAATACAATAAAAAAATGCTAGAAGGGCGGTGCACAAATAGTAAAATTAGATTTTACTGTTTAGTGATATGAAAAAAATAAACTTAAGTTCGTTGTTATCAATTAGTATTTCCCTTTTTTTATTAGCAGGATGTTCATCTAATTCGATTACTACCTCTAATAAATCTGAAAATGAATCTAAAAAAATTAAAATAGTCACTACTTTTTATCCCGTTTATGAATTTACAAAAAATGTTGCAAAAGATAATGCTGATATTAAACTTTTAATTCCATCATCAATTGAACCACATGAATGGGAACCAACACCAAAAGATGTTGGCTCAATTCAGAATGCTGATTTATTTATCTATAATAGTCCATATATGGAAACTTGGGTACCAAACATTGAAAAGAGTTTAAGTAACAAAAAGTCCTCATTTATTGAAGCAAGTAGTGGAATATCTCTGATTAAAGGGCAAGAAAATGAAGAAGAACAAAGTACAAACAATAATTCAGAACAAATGGATCCACATGTATGGTTAAGTCCAGTTTTAGCTCAGAAGGAAGTTCAAAATATAACAAAAGCTCTTATTACCGTTGATCCAGCCCATAAAGAGGAATATAAAAAAAATAGCGACGACTATATTAAAAAGTTACATGCACTTGATAATCAATATCGAACAACATTAATGAATATGAAAAATAAAGAAATTATTACGCAGCACGCTGCATTTGGATACTTAACAAAGCAATACGGCTTGGTTCAAGTTCCAATTGCTGGCTTATCTCCATCGAATGAACCTAGTCCATCAAGAATGGCGGATCTTAAACAATTTGCAAAAAGTCATGATATTAATACAATCTTCTTCGAGGAAGTTGCTTCTCCAAAAGTAGCGAAAACTCTAGCAAATGAAATAGGTGCAAAAACAGCAGTCTTAAATACACTTGAAGGTTTAAGTGAAGAAGAACAGAAACAAGGAATTGATTATATAAGCGTTATGGAGAAGAACTTACAAATACTAAAAAAAGTATTAGAAAATAAATAATAATTAAGTAAAAAGCGTGTTCCTACTTAGTGTCACGCTTTTACTTAATTTAAGAAAGGAAATGAAAAGATGAGTTTAATCCAGTTAAAAAATGTCAAATTTGGCTATCATCATACTTCTGTTATAGATAATGTAAGTTTTGAAGTAAATAAAGGGGAATTTATTGGAATTACTGGTCAAAATGGAGCATCTAAATCGACTCTTTTAAAACTAATGCTCGGTTTATTAAAACCATGGAGTGGTGAAGTTGAAATTAAAAAAGATGCAAATAATGAGCTGATAAAAATAGGATACGTTCCACAACAAATTGCTTCATTTAATGTTGGGTTTCCAAGTACAGTAATTGAACTTGTAAAATCGGGTAGATTTAATCAAAAAAAATGGTTCGAAAAAATGAATAAAACAGATCACGACACAATTAAGAATGCACTAGTAATGGTAGGCATGTGGGATTATCGACATTATAAAATTGGTTCATTATCTGGAGGACAAAAACAAAAAATTTGTATTGCTCGTGTATTAGCTTCTGAACCTAATTTATTAGTTTTAGATGAACCCACTACTGGAATGGATAAAGAAAGTAAAGAAAGCTTTTATCAATTTTTGGATCATCAAGTTAAAAGACATAATCGAACAGTCGTCATGGTGACTCATGAAAAAGAGGAAGTTGAACAATATCTTGATAAAATCATCCATCTAGAGAAAGGAGAACATGGCGTATGGAGATGTTTAACCTTGAATTCATGCAACGGGCATTTTGGGTTGGTGGATTAATCGCGGTAATCGCACCTATATTAGGTGTATTTTTAGTTTTAAGAAGACAAGCCTTAATGGCAGATACACTATCCCATATTTCACTGGCGGGTGTTGCAATTGGTTTTTTTATTCATGCTGATTTAACATTATCCAGTATGTTAGTAGTGGTCATTGGAGCAATTGCAATTGAATATATGAGAAGAGCATATCTATCATATTCAGAAGTATCGATTGCAATCCTAATGGCAGCAGGACTGTCACTTGCTCTGTTTTTAATGAGCATTAGTGCAGGAGGGATGACGACTAATGTAGAACAGTACTTATTTGGATCAATTGTTACAGTTACTCAGAAACAAGTCTATTTGATGATTGGCGTAACAATCGGCGTATTATTCTATTTCTTTTTGCTAAAAAGACCTCTATTTTTAATGACTTTTGATGAAGATACTGCTTTTACAAGCGGAATAAATACAAAATTATTATCCTTATCGTTTAGTGTATTAACAGGTGTTGTCATTTCAGCTATCATTCCTACAATTGGAGTGTTGCTTGTTTCCGCACTACTTGTTCTCCCTGCTGCATTCGCGATTCGAATTGCGAAAGGATTTAAGTGGGTTCTCTTATTAGCTGTACTAACAGCAATTTGTAGTATGTTTGTAGGTTTAGCATCTTCGTACACATTGGGAACACCACCTGGTGCTACAATCACTTTGGTACTAGTGATTATACTAATGGTTGGTTTTATTATACAAAATATGGCGGTTCAAATTAAAAGAGTAAGATAGTTATTCAAAAATGTTAACTGAAACAGAGAATCTTTAAAAGATACTCTGTTTTTTTTAAAAGAATACAATAAACAATTATTATAACCATTAATTAAAAATATGAAATCTTCATTAAAACATCATTAATTTATCACAATTGGACTTTATACTTTCACAGGTAGTCAAAAAAATTTGAGGGGTAAAGCCGAATGGAATTAAATACACAACTAAATTCAGTTCAAACTGAACAAGTTTCTTCGAAAAAGACATCTCTTTATAAAGCAATTTGGAGATGGCATTTTTATGGAGGGATGATTTTTGCACCAATCTTAATTCTGTTAGCGGTTACAGGTGCAATCTATTTATTTAGACCTTATGTGGAACCAATGTTAGATCGAAATTTACATTTTGTTCAACAAGGTACAAAAGAACTTACACCAAGCTTACAGTTAAAAGCTGTAAAAGACAAATATCCTAATGATTCAATTACTTCTTTTACAGATCTTAAAGATCCTAAGCGTGCAACTGAAATAAGAATGATGAAAGGTGATTTAAGTTACACGGTTTTTGTAAATCCATACACTGGAAAAGTATTAGGTGAACTTCAAGACGATAAACGTTTAATGGAAATCATCGTAAAACTACACGGTGAAATTATGGCTGGAAAAATAGGGGATAATCTTGTTGAATTATCAGCATCATGGGCAATTATTTTATTAGCAACAGGACTTTATTTATACTTCCCATGTAATAAGCAATCATTTTTAAGTGTTCTTAGAATTCGAATGAGAAAAGGATCACGTGTGTTCTGGAGAGATTTACATGCGAGCACAGGGTTCTGGATGACAATTTTCTTATTAGTTCTTGTTTTATCAGGTTTACCCTGGGCTAGCTCTTTTGGTGAGAGACTAAATACTTTCGTAGCAAAAGCTAAGCTTTCAAATGCACCTGAGCATCTATGGGATGGCAGTATTCAATCAACAAAGATAAACAAAGATGTAGCAAAAACACCATGGGCAGCCGAAAACATTCCTGTGCCAGAATCTGTATATAGCAATAATGGAATGCTACCAATTGAAAATATAGTTAAAATTGCTGAAAAAACAAATATCTACCCTGGATACACAATTAATATGCCAGAAGAGGATAAAGGTGTTTACTTAATTTCTACTTGGGGATGGGCAGCAGGAAGTGTTAAAAATTATGTAACAATGGACATAGATCAGTATAGTGGAAAAGTATTACTAGACTATCGTTGGAAAGATTATAGTCCATTTGATAAAACGGTTGAGACGGGAATTGCTTTACACGAAGGTCGATATTTTGGGGTAGCCAATTTAATTCTTTGTCTTATCACATGTTTATCACTTGTTCTGATCGTATTTAGTGGAATCACGATGTGGTGGAAACGTCGTCTTAAAGGAACAGCTGGGATTCCAAAAGCATCGGAAGGTAACAAATTTTATCTAGGTGTATTACTCATTTCTTTAATCTGTGGATTACTAATGCCAATGGTGGGTATTTCAATATTTGTAATTGCATTAATTGAATATATCGTTAAATTTATTAAAAAGAAAGTTCGTCGTCCAGGATTACAGTAAAATAATTTAAAGAGTGCTAAGTGTTCGTATTACGTGTACTTAGCACTTTCTTGTATATTATGAAACTAAGAATTATTCGGAAATCGAGAGGTGCCAAATGAGTTTTTTATTAAAAAAGGGATTTATGTTTTCAATAGTAATAAGTGTAATTTTAGCGGGATGTGGTAAATCAGAAGAAGAAGTTTCAAATAAATATTTAGATAATATTTCGGTTGCACTATTAGATCAAGCAACGAATAAAAATTCTGAACATAATTATGAAGTATCTCTAACAAACGAGAAAAATGAACCTGTTAATGTGGATTCAATTGAATTAATTCTAAAGATGAAAAGCATGAATCACAAAGTAGATGGAAAATTGAAAATAGTATCCAAAGGTGTCTATAAAGGTAAATTAAAATTACCAATGGATGGTTCTTGGGATAAGATTGTAGTATTAAAACAAGGAAAACACAGTCGTAAAGTAAACGGTGCGTCAATTAGATTAAAGTAATTATTAATCGTAGGAAAATGGGTGTATCATTAACAATTAAATGGAAATTAGGAATATTGGCAATAGAAAAATTCAGTCACATCAGCGGGTGTATCCTAAATAATTAAACCAATACAACCGACACTCTACTCTAATGTCCGCATATAAAAACATTAATGATGAAAAATTCCGCTATTATATTCTAAAACAAAAATCAGATGTGTTCCATTCTATGAAGAGCTTTTTCAGCAGGAGTATGAGAAGGCAGCGAAATAGAGAGGGGTTATGGAGAAGTAAATAGCGTACGAAATTAGTAGAAAGTGAGAAACCAGAAAGCCTGTTAGATGGCTTTTCTGGTTTTTTGTCGTAAATATTTAGAGATTAAATACTAACGAAGTCAGATTCTTATTCAACATAATTGTAGATTAGAACAATAAGATTATCTGAAATTCTATGTAAAATAGGTGGGTTAGCTAGCCAAATTCCTATAAAGTGTTGGTTCCGGTCAAATAAAAATCTCAGACAAAGGAAAAAACACCTCCAAAGTCGTATAAATAATTATCGACATTTTGGAGGTGCTTTTTTTTAGGTTAGAAGTCTATATTAAATGAGTGTGTTTGTTTAAAATTGATTTCTTTAAAAATAGGAGAAAATTTACATAAAATGAGAAGGGATAATGAAATGAATAAAGAAGACCTACTAAGTAAAGGATACCGGAAATATTCAGGAGAAGAGATTGAAGTTTATTTCAGCAAAGAGATCTGTACCCATTCAGGTAATTGTGTAAGGACAATGCCGAAAGTGTTTGATACAAAAAGAAAGCCATGGATTCTTGCTGATAATGGAGAAGTAGATTCAGCTATGAAAACGATCGATTTATGTCCAAGTGGTGCACTACAATATATTTATAAAAAGGATGATAAATAATATGAATATTGAAAAGGCAGAGAAAAAACACTTCATTGAGAATGAAGAAGGGAAAATCGTCGCTGAAATTACATTTGTACAAGCTGGAGCATCTAGAGTGATCATTGATCATACTTTTGTCGATGAATCCTTGCGAGGACAAAATATTGCCAGTAAACTTGTTGCTTCTGTTGTAGAAGAGATGAGAGAACAAGACAAAAAGATTGTGCCACTTTGTCCATTTGCTAAGGCTGAATTTGAACGCAAAAAGGAATATCAAGATATGCTTGCATAAATATACGCATTGTTAAGTGATATCAATCGTCCCTTTTTACATTTTTTTCTATCCATCATGTTAACATGATTACATATGAGTATCAAAAAGGGATGTATGGAAAGAGCAGTTCCTCGATCCCAATCTTCTTAATGAACCATAAGTTCACAAAGTCCATTAAAAAAATCGACTTAAGGCGAATTACTTATAAATTATAGAAAAACAGAAAAGCCCCTTAAATGGTTAGGTTTTTCTGTTTTTTGTTGTAAATAGAGGGTGTCTACACAAATATGAAAACTTCAGCTAATCATGGAATATTTACTGTATATTACCTTTAAATATCGTGGGATTTTTTAAATTTACTTAATTCTTCAGATTTTTTGTTTTTGTAAAATAATTTCTTTTTTGTGTTATAATTTTAGGATGAGATTGTAATATATGCATCTAAGAATTTCAAAAAGGAGTAAAATTTTTAAAATGAAATGGTTAATTGTATTTGGACCAGTAATAGAATTAGCTTTATATGCAATAGTTTCTAAGTTTTGGGTAAGTGATTTTAAAGAAATAAAACCAATAATTATTTTACAAATAGTACTTTACACTTTTCTTATTACACCATTATTACTTTGGGGATATATGTTAAAGCACTAATAAATATAATTTTATAATGAAGCATTCCAACGAAATTTCGGGAAGAATGCTTTTTATTTATCCTTATTTTTCTTGGCCAATAGGATTGTTACGCAACTAATGCTAGAGTTAGTTGGGTAAGTAATTTTTACAAATACCAAAGCAACTTATTTTTCATTTTCTTACCATTCTTATTCATCTTTTTTACAACTTCCCATTCCTTATTTTGCTTAATCACTTCATAAAGTATATTTGTTCCATCTGATTTCTTAAAAAGGATATATGCTTTATTCCCATTTATAAAAGTAACAGGAGAAATTACGTTTTTATAAGGTGGATGGATTTCTGGATTCAAAATATTATTAACAATCTCCTCAGTAATATTGGCAAGGGGTTTGTATTCCTTTTCTTTTTCCGCTTTATATTGAAGCTGCGAATAATTATATTCTGAATATAGCTTTAAATTTAAATTAAACGATTGCTTTATATCTGAAATAGTCTCACTATAAAACTGTTTAAACTTCCTTTCTTCTTGGTCTCCTTCATGAACATAACTAATCTTCTTAATTCCAATTGGGCTTATATGAAAAATGATTGTCTCCTTTCCATACGGAGGATTGTGAGCATGTTCGAAAGTATTCACTTGGACTTTTGCTGTAAAGCTAAAGCTTCCTTCGCGATCCCTCTTAATATTTAATATTTTCGCATCATACAAACCATACGCTTTATGATATCCATAATAATCTTCTACACCTTTTGAAATATAAGGATCGAGTGTAGTTAGCAACGTATCATGTAGTAATTTATTATTTATTTCATTTTGATTTGCTTTAATTACATAAGGTTGAATAAGAAAAATAAACGTGCTAATTAAGATTAATATAAAAAATTTTATCTTCATATAGACCTACCTAATGTATTTTAGGTTTATATTTACCCATGCAGAAAAAACGATACTTGGATCCTGACAATTTATTCTCTCAGTTACTACATAAAACTGTTCAGCTTAATAAAATCAAAGGGATGATATCTGTGAATGTCTTCCTTTCTATTTGAATTGTAATTAAAACATTTGGATACAATTTAAGATAATAATGAACAATAAAGTATTTAATATTATTTTTATAAAACGAGGAGGCTCTAATTTGCTGACTACTATTATTCATGCAGTTATTTCGATCTTCGCTGTAATGAATCCTCTTGGGAATATTCCTATTTTTCTTTCACTTACTGAAGGAGAAACGCAGAAAGAACAACGGAGAATTGCACGTAAATGCATTCTAACTGCCTTTATAATTCTAGCAATCTTTATCGTATTAGGTCATATTATCTTTCAACCGTATCCTTATTTTTGGGATTGCTTACAATTTAATGCAGGCTAAACATTCACACGCTCATACGCCAAATCTTGATGAACAAGAGGAAAGTATTGAAAAGGACGATATTTCTGTCACTCCACTGGCAACGCCTTTAATTGCAGGACCTGGAACAATCGCTACAGTGATGTCCTTGACAAATGAAGGTAACGTAATCCTTCATTCTCTGGCTGTATTAATTGGGGTTATTATTGTTCTAGCTGGAACCTACTTGCTTTTCTATTATTCTGGATTAATCAACAAAAAGCTAAGTAAGTCTGAGTTGAATGTAATTACTCGACTAATGGGTCTTTTGTTGGCCATTATTGCCGTTCAAATGGCAGTAACAGGACTGGAGTTTTATTTCCCGGATTGCTTCATGTTTAATTGGTATTTTGGAGAAATGTTTTTTTGGGAGTTTTGCACCTTTCCAGTATGGAATCGTTCTATTTGCTGATTATTATATAATATCACCCCTGTAATATTTCCTAGTTAACTCAGATTTACATAGGATTTCTAACTGAGAGGTAAGATATTCTTAACTATAAAAAAGGGTGATATTTATGAGTCAACAAAAGGATTTGCATTTAAATTCAAAACAAATAGAAAGTGCGTCAAATATTCAAGGATTTGATATAGACATTAACAAGAATGATGCTCAGCGAATTGACCGTATAGTAGATAATTATGAAAACAAAATTATGAAACACTTAGACGAAGAATATGTTAGCCAAACTACAAAAGCAGATAGACTTGCAGACCAAATCGCAAGTTTCGGAGGTAGTTGGAAGTTTATTACTTTATTTGCAATCTTCCTTATTGTTTGGATGCTTTGGAATACATTGAGATTTACTAAAAGTGTACATTTTGATGAACCACCTTTTATCTTACTAAATTTATGCTTATCCTTTATCGCTGCCTTTCAAGCACCTGTTATTATGATGAGCCAGAATAGACATGAAGCTCGTGATAAACATGAATCTCTAATTGATTTTGCAATAAATTACAAAGCAGAGCAAGAAATTGATGATATACAGAGTCATCTTCATCGAATTGAAACCGAATTAGGTCAGATAAAAAAGCTTCTAATTTCATCAAATAATAGAGAAACGAATAAGAAAGAAGAATAACATACATAGGCTTAGTATGACTCTCAATAATTAAAATTTATTGGTTAAATGGACAGCGTTAAAAGGTAGTGAATCACTGGACAATAGAACTAAATAAAGTACAAATAGAATAAGCAAGTCAAACGAGAAAAGCCCAATAAAGGGCTTTTTTAGGTTTTGTAATGAAAATAAATGATTGCTAAACTTTACTTGTTTTAACCGATTATAAAATGATCCCACTTGTATACATAATTACCTTTGTATTGATCTCAAAGGGAACTTTTGAATAATCTTTTTCCCAATTTAATTTATTCCATGTATTTGTATGGTAGGCTATTAAATATCTGCCAATCCCTAATGCATCACAATTAGCGTCTTGAAGAATGCTAACTACTTCTTTTAACTCCTTTTCGATATTTTCAGCAATTTTGTTTTCTATTTCCTTTTTTTTAATATTACTAGCTAAATCTTCGCCAGTAAATTCGGTTAAATCAATCTTTATTTTTAAGTCGATCTTTACTTTAGGTTGCTTTTCATTTTTGATTTGTAGGTTTCTTTTTATACTTTTTACTTTAAAAGAGATAACTTCATTATTACTACCCAATTGTTCAGACAAACTCATTGTATGACTTTTTTTGTCTTGCATTAATAACAATAATTTTGATTGTTTGTTATTTAATGTTTTTCCGGTAAATTGATTGTTTTCTAAAAGGGCTACACCTTTAATCTTTATTGTTTCATCATCAGTTTTTTCTAAAAAAGGGAGGACTATATCAGTGCCTGGATCATCCAGTTTTTTGTAAATGGTCTCTTGTGTCTCTTTTGGAATAACAGATATATTTTCACCAGACTCTAGCATTTCTGAAAGGGACTCACTAATAAAAATATCTTTGTAAGTTTTCATTTCAATAATACTAGAAGCCTGTCCTTTTACGATTGCTACTCGTGAAGCTAGGGGACTTCTAATAAATCGGAAAAAGTTATCAAAATAAGGATACAAATTATTTTTTGCTATGTTTTCCCCTAAAAGCATCACTAGTAATTTGTTGGCAGAAAATCTACCAGGAATTTGGTAATCAATATTGTTTCGCACATCTCTTACAGAAGCTCCTTGATCATTAATAATATAATTAGTGGCTTCTGTTTGGTCACCTTTTGAAATATTTGTTCTTACGCTTGCAGTTGCCTTAATACTGTCTTTACTAAGTTGGTCAAATGCAATACTTAGTACAAGTGCAGAGTCCTTCAAGGAGTGCTGATCCCAGCAACCCGTTAAAAAGAAGATTAATAAAAAAGTAATGTAATGATTTTTTTTCATGACACGTTAACTTCCTTACTTTTAAGCTTAAAGAGAAGGGAAATACATAAAATCAACAATGGAATCAAAACGATAAATATAAAGCTAGAAATAGATAAAATTTTTAATAATATATCTATAAATCCTTTTGAAGTTGGTACGAAATTACCTACTAAAAAGATAAGAAAGCAAATTGTAAGAGTAGAATAGATTCTATTTTTTCTAATTAAATTCGAGATTCCAATATTAGCCAAATTTAAATAAGATACATAGGAAGAGGCAATTATGACAAACCAAACTGAAAGAAATAGTAAATCTAGTCTCTCTAGTTCTTTAAAAAAAGTTAAGGTTTTAAATAAATAAATTGTCGGTTCTGGAATTAAACGCATTTCCTTTTTACTAAAGAATATGAAGCATAAAACGACAGTAAATAGATTGATCATTGTAATAAATAATGTAGATAAAATAGTACTTTTTATGGTTTTCCTATGAGCGCTATTTACAAATGGGTAGAGAACTAAAAGGCCCTCAAAACCATGTAAGAAAACATAAGACTTATAGCTTCCTTTTACTATTTGGGAAAAATTAGCTTGAGTAACCGGGAGTAAAAATTTCCATTCCACTTGTTGAAATGCTTCTACACTAAAAATAAAAATGATTAAAAATGTCCAAAAAGATAACTGGAAAAATCGAGTCGTAGTTCGAATATTTTCTTTCCCTAGATAGATTCCAATTATAAATAAAAGAAGTAAAATACTCCAAGATGGTGAGTTTGGAAAAACCCATTTACTAAATATAAATAGATAAAATTGGTTAATTAAATAAGCTATAAAAATAAAATATAAAATATAACTAATTTTCAATATTCCACCAAGCCATTTTCCAAAAAAATACGAACAAATTTCAAAAATTGTTAAATTCGGAAACCGCTTAAGTAAAAATGAATATAGAAATACAGTACAGATCGAATATAGGCAAGAAAGTAATAACGAAATCCATCCATCATAAGCACTTTCTCGATATAAATGCATTGGTAACGTTAGAATTGCAACGTTTAATTGGGCGATTACCAAATAAAAAAATAATTGAAAGGATGAAATAGTCTCATTTTGCTTAATTATCATTTTTTCCACCCTTTCGTATCTTTTGTTTGAATAGTATCAATAGGTTGTGCATTTGTCGGTCGAGTCTTCATTTTCCAATTGGGTACCCTTATTAAAGCATCCTTTAAATCTTTTAATCGAATCGGTGCAAGAGGTGAAAAATAGGGAGTGCCAAAGGACTCGAGTTTAACTACATGTATAAAAATAATAGTTAAACCGAATATAATACCTACAAATCCATAAATTGATGCCAAAATAATCATTGGAAAACTTAATAATCGAAGTGAAAAACTCATTTCATGAACAGGAACAATAAATGACGCAACTGCTGTAATGGCTAGAACGACTATCATTGTATTTGATACTAAATTTGCCTCTACGATAGCTGTTCCAATCACAAGTCCTCCGACAATTCCGATTGTTTGAGCAATTGGACTTGGAAGTCGAATAGATGCTTCTCTTAATAATTCCAATATTAATTGCATAATGATGGCTTCGACAAACGGAGAAAATGGTACAAATTCGATACTGTTTTGAATAGTAGTAACTAATTCATATGGGAGAACTTCATAGCTAAATGAAACAATAGATATGTATACTGCAGGTAAAGTTATACATAGAAAAAAACTAAATAGCCTAATAATCCTTAAAAAAGTCCCTATTAAAACTCTTCCATTATAGTCATCAGGAGTTTGGAAAAACGTAAAAAAAGAAGCTGGCATAATTGAAACCGTCGGACTTCCTTCAACTATTACGCAAATTTTCCCGTCAAATAAATTAGAAATAACTCGGTCAGGACGCTCCGTTTCTAGAATTTGTGGAAATGGTGAAAGTGAACTATCCTCAATAAATTCTTCTAACTTACCAGTTGTTAAGTTATTTTCAAGTTGAATCGAGTTAATACGGAATTTAACAATTTCTAGAATATCTTTATTTACGATATTATCTAAATATAAAATACCAACATTAGTACTAGGATCCCCAATTGGTAAAACTTCTATTTTAAAATCCGTGCTTCTAATTCTACTTCTTAGAAAATTAATATTTTTATTAAGACTCTCAACAAAACCATCATGAGAACCAGAAACAACTTTTTCATTTGTCGGCTCACTTGTCGATCTCACTTCGAATAAAACAGTATCTATGATAAAGGCTTCATTTGACCCATCAACTAACAATACCGTATTTCCATTCGTAAGGGCCTCTTGTATTTCGTTCAAACAATTAGTTGTCGAAATAGTTGAAACAGGTAGATCGGTCATGATATTACCTTGTTTGATAGTTAAAAGTACTTTAATGATTTTTTCATTAATAATATCTTTATTCGTGATTGTATCAATAAAAGCAATACATAGCGGTCTATTATTGAAGGTAATCGTTCTTGTTTTAAAATCAAAGACTTTTGAAAACTCATCTTTTAATTTTTCTAAATTACTAGTAATGTCCTTAGAAATAGTAATTGTTGTTTGTGTTTTCAATAATATTCCACCTCCTGTGGAATATTATTTGTAAAATAAAGGAACATATTCATTTTTCACTTCGACTTTTAATTTAAACTTACAGAAGTTTGCAGACCTCTTATAAATCCTAGAGAAGGTGTAAGGTAGGGAAGAAATGTACTTATGACACTTAATCTTTTTCATATTTTACTCAATATCAACAGGGGAATTAATCTGATCTTTGTAAAAATCAAAATACAATTGACCGTTTGTTCCACGAACACAATATGAAACATCAGTTAAATTCATACCTCGCTGCTCAATTTCAGTAATGATCCATTCTTTTGTTAGGTGATTTTGAGTGATGTTTTTATTAATTAATTGACCGTCCATAATGATTTCAATAGGGAAATCTGATTGGGAGGGACTAGAAATTCCCATATCTTTTCTAGTTACCAATCGATGTATGGGTTTCTTTAATATAGATAAATGCCCGTCAGGTTCAAAAATTGCGAATTCTACTTCATCTATGTCAAATATATCTCTCCTTCTTAGTGCTTGATTTAAAGAATCCATTGTAACTTTTAATTTTTCGATGTTTTTTTCAAGTATTTTTCCATCTTGTATAACAACAGTAGGTTCTCCGTTGAATAATGCTCTGGCTTTTTTATTTTTTAGTGAAACTAAAGTAGCAAGAAATAAAAACATACTGAAGATTGTTAGGGCAGTAATATAGTTTCTGAAATGTATAGAAGTATTAAACGTCAAGTTGCCTGCAATAGATCCTAATGTAATTGAAGTAATATAATCATGATATGTCATTTTTGATATAGTCTGTTTTCCAAGTAAATGGGTAATACAAATAAGTAAAACAAATGCTAAAAGAGTTCGAATTATGACCTCAACGGTTCCAATCATTACTTTCACCTTTAAGTTTTTAACTATATTTTTACATAAAAGCTATAGATAATACGTAAAAGATTTTATATTAAACAAGTTTTATTAAAGATTATGAAGGTCCTGAAATCATGAGATAATGAGCTTTTTAATTAAATAGATATTCTATTTTTTCAACATCTACTTTAAGGGGTTGAGTCTAGTTAGTCTGATTATTGTTTAGTTGTCGCTTTATACAGTAATGTCATTTAAATTGAAGAAGGTATTTTTTTACTTTTAACGAACTCCCAATTATAAACATTATAAAGATTGGGTGGTAATTATTGTAAAACAAAATGGAATTTGTAGTAGTGAACAACTTAAAAATAGTATAATCAAGCAACTCCGGAAAGCTGGTTGCATTTTTGCAGAAGAAGAGGCTCAGCTTCTCATTTCTGAAGCTGAGACATTGGAAGAACTTTTAAAAATGGTAAATCTTAGAGTAACTGGCTCACCACTAGAATACATCCTAGGTTGGGCAGAGTTTTATGGCAATAGGATTGCAGTAGTTTCAGGTGTCTTCGTTCCTCGCCGTCGGACAGAGTTTCTTGCTCAAAAAGCTGTTGAGTTATCTGTACCTGGTGTCAAAGTTGTTGATCTTTGTTGTGGTTCTGGAGCAGTAGGTGTAGCGATTTCCAAGGCTGTGGGGTTGGTTTCGTTGTATGCGGTCGATATTGATCCTACTGCAGTTCAGTGCGCCAAGTGCAATGTTTCTAAACTAGGTGGTCATGTATATGAAGGTGATCTTTATAATCCACTGCCACCTTACTTACTTGGGAATGTCGATATTATAGTGGCGAACGCACCATATGTTCCAACTGAAGCATTAAATTCGCTACCTCAAGAGGCACGTCTTTATGAACCAAAAGTGGCACTTGACGGTGGTAATGACGGGAATGATCTTCATCGAAGAGTGGCAGAAAATGCGTCTTTTTGGTTAGCTTCAGGTGGGCATTTATTAGTAGAGACGAGCAAAATTCAGGCTCCGCATACAGTTGGAATTTTTACTCAATGTGGACTAAAAGCCAGGTTAGCACATAATAAAGAATTGGACGCCACAGTCGTAATTGGTACAAAACCGCTATTATAGATTAATTAAAAAACAACCATTGTAGCCCTCTTATGGGTTACAATGGTTGTTTTTAGTAGCAAAGTTTATTTTGTGTTCGACTTTTTTGCTAAATTCTGTAGTTTACTTTGAGGCTCAGTTGAAAATTCAACGTCTTTTCCATATCCTTGTGGATTAACACTTGGAGCTTTTTGTCCTCTTCCAGATGATTTTTTACTCATGTGCTTCACCTCCAAGGATAGTGTTTCCGAAGAAAGTAGATTTATGAGTAAAAGTAATTTAGTACATTCTATATAGAAAGATTTTTTTCTTTTTCAAAGTTAGAAGATGTACTATGTTGAGATAATATGCGGTCTAAATACTTTTCTGTAAGTGGCATAAAGTAATTAAGTATTAACCCACCAAAACAAACGGTTAGTATCGTCCCAATGCCGATTGGTCCATTTGAAATGAATGCAGCTATTAAGAAAATGAGATAAATGACTGTTTTCGAAAAAAAGATATTTGTTCTAGTTAATTCCTGTAAAATTAATGTTAATCGGTCCACTGGAATTGGTGCAAAGTTTGTGTGTAAATAGGTTGCAGTTCCGAGTCCTGAAATGACTAATCCGATACTATAGCAAGCTATTTTGCTGTACCAAAATTCAGGTGTTATGAAATTGTGTAATAAATAAAGCCACATATCAATACCGATACCCGTTATGAAGGCAGTTACTAATCCTAAAAATTCAGGTCTTTGTCTTTTTATAAGAGCATTTATACATATTAGTAGTAAAGCAATGATTATTTCCCAACTTCCAACAGTCAGCCCAACATTTTTGGATAAACCTACTAAAAGCGCATCAAAAGGTGAAGTTCCAAGGTTTGATTGTATATTGATTGAAATACCTAAGGTTAAGATTAAAATTCCTAATACGTAAAAAAATTGTTTCGCTTTAATTAATCGCTTTATCATTTAGTTATGTCTTTTAGCATTAGAATATGGGGGATACCGTCCTCCATAAAGATATCAGAAGAGGTTCGATAACCAAGTTTTTTATAAAAACCTTCTGCATGTGTTTGGCCATGTAATTTTACTTGCGAAGCTCCTTGTTCTTCCGCGATTTCTTCTAAAGCTTTAATAATGTCTTTGCCAAGACCAAATTTTCGGAAAGACTCAAGGATACAAATTCTTTCTAATTTACCTACTCCATCAACAAACCTAATTCTTCCTGTACCGACTGGTTGTTCGTTGTAATGAACTAATATGTGTTGGCAATCTCCATTTAATTTGTCGTATTGATCAAATTCATCTTCTAGAGGTACACCTTGTTCCTTCACAAATATATCTTTCCTTATTGCAAATGCTATTTTTAGCTCTTCTTCATTCATTATTTTTTTAGTATTCATCATTTTTATCAGTCCCTTTAATTAAATTTTTTTGTTTTGTTGCAAATGCAACAAAAATAAGTTAAATTCAATATATATCATTTTTATTGCATTTACAACAAAATTAATACTAAGGAGTTAATTATGAAGGAAATTCTTCGTGAAATTGGAATGATCGCTAGGGCTCTAGATTCAATCAGTAATATTGAATTTAAAGAGCATGACCTTACAAAAGGGCAGTATTTATATTTAGTGCGAATAGCTGAAAATCCAGGAATCATTCAAGAAAAATTGGCTGAGATGATAAAAGTAGATCGAACGACAGCAGCGCGTGCTATAAAAAAACTTGAAATGAATGGATTTATTGAAAAGAAAGAGGATAAAGAGAACAAAAAAATAAAAAAACTCTTTGCAACTGAAAAAGGGGAAAATGTTTATCCGTTTATAAAAAGAGAAAATGACTATTCTAATATCGTTGCACTAGAGGGATTGTCCGAAATAGAAGTTGAAAGTATTTTTACTCTTCTTCAAAAGGTAAGAAAAAATGTAGAAAAAGACTGGGAATTTGTAAAAAAGGGAAACAAGAGAAATTATTGATTAGTTAAGAGGAGAGCTGGATTAATATGACGATTAATATTGTAAAGTGTAATTCTAAGGATACGCACAAACTTCAACAAATCGGTTATGAAACGTTTAATGAGACATTTAAGCACCAAAATACACTAGAAAATATGAATGCTTATTTAGAAAAGGCGTTTAATTTAAATCAAATAGAAGAAGAATTGTTAAATGGGTCTTCGCAATTCTATTTCATTCATTTTAATCAAACCGTCGCTGGCTATTTAAAGGTCAATGTAGATGATGCCCAATCTGAAGAAATGGGGAATGAATCACTTGAAATCGAGAGGGTTTATATAAAGAAGGAATTTCAAAAACACGGGCTTGGTAAAGTTCTGTTTAATAAAGCCATAGAAATAGCGGAGGGGCTTAATAAAAAGAAAATCTGGCTAGGCGTGTGGGAAAAAAACGAAAATGCGATCGCATTTTATAAAAAAATGGGATTTGTTCAGCAAGGGACACATTCATTTTATATGGGTGATGAAGAACAAATAGACTTTATTATGACAAAAACACTCTTATAATAACATTGTTTAGTATTAAAAGAATCTCTCATATAAAGATGAATGGTAAGACAAAAAGGAGATTACTATGGAAATAGCGATTAGACATGTAAATAAGGAAGATGTTTGGGAAATAAGGCATAAAGTTATGTGGGCAGATCAGCCTTTTGATTATATTAAATTAGATGTTGATGATTTAGGGATTCATTATGGTCTTTTTAAAGGGGGTACTTTAATTTCAGTTATTTCTATTTTTATAACCAACGGAGAATGTCAGTTCCGTAAATTTGCAACTCTTCAACAAGAACAAGGTAAAGGATATGGGAGTACGCTATTAGATTACATTATTAAAGAAGTTCAGAGTAATGGCGTGAAGAAAATTTGGTGTAATGCTAGAAAGAATAAAGTAAGTTTTTATAAAAAATTTGGTTTGGAAGAAACCAATACCAGTTTTATAAAAGATGGGAAAGACTATGTTATTATGGAGAAATATTTATAGTAGATAAGTAGATTATTTGTAAAAAGTTGACAATAATAACATCAATACAAATAACCACGGTATTGATAATTGATGTCATATGTCATAAAAATAAATCCCCGCCCTTTTTTATACGGTTATCCAAAAAAGCTTGATTAGTCACCAAGCTTTTTTGCTATTTATTTGGTGATTTTTATATGAAGAATGAAAAGTGTCACAATTTGGATAGTTAATATAAATTTGTAAAGAATAAAATTTACATAATTCAATTATAAAATGGAGTAAGTAAACCACTTGAAAACTTTAATATTTTGTTCAATTATTTTTTTTCCTATTATTATGAATGGATTAGCTAGATTTAATCGAATATTTATCACAATCTTTAATTTGATTGCAATCATTTCTTATGTAGTTTTTGGGGGAATATCAGCAATTTCAATTTATGAGATTATAAAACATGATGTTGTTTTTATGACTAGTATTCATGCTGTATTTCTTAATATTTATTTTTTAATTTCTGGCTCTTATTTAGGGATATACGGTCTATATCAATTGATTAATCTGATGGTTAAACAGCTTAAAGTTGATAAGTAATGTACAAATTGTTCCGATGAAAAACACCACAACGCATCATTTCATACATTGTGGTGTTTTTATTATGATTATTTTTCTATTTGCATTTCTAGTTTTGAATCATACTCTTTTTTCGAAAGTTCGCCTGGCCAATATGCAAACCTACCTAATACTGTAGTAATTGCTGGAACTAAAAGTGGACGAACGATGAATGTATCAATTAATACGCCAATACAAGTAACAATACCAAATTGAACTAATACTTGAATAGGTAGTGTTGCTAACACTAGGAATGTACCTGCCAAGATTAATCCGGCAGATGAAATAACAGCCCCGGTTTTTGCGACTCCATTCGAAACTGCTTCGCGATGAGGTTGTTTCTTTTTATTTTTCCATATTTCGGAAACCATAAATATATTGTAATCTTCACCTAATGCTACTAAAAATACAAAGGAATATAATGGAATCGAACCTTGTATCGCGCTAGCTCCAAATCCGTAGTGAAGTATTAGCCATCCAGCACCTAATGCTGAGAGATAAGATAATATGACGGTTAGAATTAAGTAAATCATCGCTGTAAAGGAACGTAAATAAGTTAACAGTAATAATGCAATTAATCCAATCATTACCGGAATGATCACGGATTCATCACGCTCAGTTATATTTTTTGTATCTAAATTCGTTACTGTTTCTCCACCAATCCAGTAATGCTTATTTACTTGTTGTATATCATATTCTTTCAATAGTTTCTTAATTTTCTTTTCTAGTTGAGGGATTCGCTCTAATCCTTTAATAGAATATGGATTATCGACTAAAGAAATTTCATATAATTGTAATTTTTTATTATCTTTACCTGTAATAGGTTCCGAAACATCTTTTACGAATGAAAGTGATTCTAATTCTTTTTTTACAGGGATATTTTTATTTTCAGTATCGATTATAACTTTAACGGGTGCTAATAAACCTGATGAATAATGGTCAGATATTAAATCAAAACCTTCTCTTGAAGGCATATCTTTAGGAAATGATTGAAGTAAATCGTATGTGTATTGTACTCGAGGTACAAATAAAGCTAGCCCTCCTAATAGAATGATAGAGACTAGAATAATTGTCCAAGGTTTATGAGTAACTAGTTTCCCTAATTTTTGATTAAATGTTACTTTGATTTTTGATTTCTTAATTGATTTTCTTTTTTTCTCAGCTCTTACTGCTTCCATTTCCTCTGTTCTTGGGATAAAAGGAAAAAATGAAACTCTACCAAAAATAGAAAGAAGGGCAGGTAAGAGTGTGATTGCAGCAATACCCATAATTAGGACTGCCAAACTAAATGGCACTGCGAAACGATGGAAAGCACCATATTGAGCTAATAAGAGTGTACCTAATCCAATAACGACCGTTAAAGCACTCATCGAGATGGCTCCACTAGATTCTCTGATTGCGAGTTGAAGTGCTTTATATTTATTTTCTTCCAATAGTAAATATTCACGATATCTAGATATTAAAAATAAACAATAATCAGTACCTGCACCAAATAATAAAACTGTCATAATTGAAACGGCTTGAGAATCCACCGTTATAATTCCTTTATCACCTAAAAAACCTAATAATGGATTTACGATTCCATACGCGAAACCAACGACTATTAACGGGACAATCGCCATAATTGGTGAACGATATAGAAGGATTAAGAAAACTAATACAAGTGATACAGTTGATAATAAAAGTTTAACATCGGCTTGTGAAAATAAGCTTACAGCGTCTGTTTGAATACCAACCGGGCCAGAAAAGCGGACTTTTAGACCAGATTCTGTTAATTTTCGTTTTACTGGGTCATCACCAGTATTATTTTTAATTTGTTTTTCTAATAAGTTGATATTTTTTTGTAGTACTTTATCATCTGCTTTTTTGTCAAAAAGAACAGCCGTAATGATAGTTGAACCATCCTCTGAAGAACTTCGTTTAATTGCCTGGATAGGCATTAAATCATATGACGGTGATGTTAATTGATTTTTTAATGGATTAGTTCGAATTTCTTTATAAACAGTTTGAATGACTTTGTAATCTTCCTCATTTAGTCCGTCTTTACGGTTCCATACAATTAATAAAGGATTTCCAGAATCAGTTGGAAATTCTTTTTTTATTAGCTGATCAGCTTTTTGAGACATGGTTTGCTTAGGTAAGTTATCTGCTGTATTGTTTTCTACTTCGTTTACAGATGGAAAAGTAAATGATAATACAACTGTTAATAAGACCCACACTAACAATGTAATCCATCTTGTACGTTTACTACTTACAAATTTGCCCCAAGAATGAAAGGGGTGATGTTTCATATGGAATTCACCTCACGTAAAATTTATTATCTTAATTATATATACTGGTCAGTTAATTATTCAAGAACTTTTATTATGCTATAATTAATGGGAATTAAAAGGTTAGGAGAGAAGCATATTGGAACAAATTAAACGGCCTCTTGGAAGACCACCACAGGATACGAAAAAAAAGCCTACAAAAACAACAATCGTTGAAAATGCAATCCAATTGTTCCTTCAAAACGGATATCAATTAGTTTCAATGGATGATGTAGCTAAGAAGTGTGGTGTGACCAAAGCAACGGTTTATTATTATTATCCAACAAAAGCAGATCTCTTTACGGATGCAATGGTACAAATGATGCTTCGAATAAGCGATCGAATTGCTGAGATTTTATCTACAGATAAATCGTTAAAAGAAAATCTCAACGATATGGTTAAAGTCCATTTAAGAGCAACTTTTGAAATTGATTTAAAAGCTTTTACGAAAGAAGCGAAAGTCTCCTTATCAGATGAGCAATTACAACAGATGAATAGCGCAGAAGAAATGATGTATAATGTGATCGAAAAAGCTATGACAACGGCAATAGAGAATGAAGAAATACCTAACGGGAATCCAAAATTCTATACCCAATTGTTCTTAGCAATTTTATCGGTTGGAAATTATAGGGATATAGATCAAAATTCAATTTTCTCTACAATAGATGAAATGGCTGATCATATTATAGACTTCTTTTGGAATGGAATAATGGGCAATAAATAAAAGAAGATTTACTTTTTGAGTAGATCTTCTTTTTTGCGTGTTAAATATTGAGAGGATGAAAATAGCATACTCATAAAAGGCTGATGAGTAATTGTTTTAGAATAATAGGTTCGGTTTATTCTTACAATAATCTTTTAATGTCCTAAAAGATTAGCAGGAATTTAACTGAACAAGTTGAATTAAGTATTACAACTGGTAAATAATACAAAAAATCAAACTGTGTACCCAACAATTCAGCTTTCTTATCATTTTCTACTAGGCTTTCACTTTGATTCCTTAAAAAAAGTTTAAAAGCAAGGCTTAGGATGAAACAAATGAAATACCTAAATCTGCTGTCCAAAAATTTAAACTTTGAGGTGTCTACATTGAAAGATATTTTACTTATTTTATTATTGCAATTGATTTATGTACCTGTCTTAACATTAAGAACAATATTTCTTGTAAAAGGGTTGAGTGTATCTGCTGCGCTTTTTGGTTTTTTGGAAGCTATTATTTATGTATTTGGGTTGTCGCTTGTTTTTTCTGGAGATCAAAGTACATTATCTATGATTGTTTATGCAGTCGGATTTGGAATTGGTATTCTAATTGGAAGTTACGTAGAAAATCGCTTAGCAATCGGATATACGACTTTAGTAGTTAATTTAACGAACAAAAATAAATTGCTTATCAATCGGCTTCGTGAGGAAGGGTTTGGAGTGACAGTATTTCAAGGAGAAGGAAGAGATAGCGAACGTTATCATTTGGATATATTAACTAAACGTAGTAGAGAACCTGAACTTATGGATTTAATTGCCCAATATGAACCGAATGCTTTTATCATTTCATATGAAGCGAGAAGGTTTAAGGGCGGATTTTTATTAAATTCAATGAAGAAGGCAAAACATAAGAAATCGAATGTATTATAGACTCTTTATATAGTAAATAAAAAATCAGAGAAACTGGAATAAGTTTCTCTGATTTTTTTATTAATTTAACTTAAAACATATTAAAAGGTTAGAGCTATAGACTAAAAAATGTTACACAAGATAGAAGTATTGAAGTAATGACGATTGCAATAAGCGGTCGTATTGATTTTGTACGTAGTTCTTTTAAATTAACATTTAATCCTAAACCAGTCATAGACATTGTTAAAATAAATGATGTAAAAACAGCAATGTCTGACATAGTTTTATTTGATACAGGAATTTTTTGACCAAGGATGTAGCTTCCAACAAAACTCATAATAACAAAACCGATTAAGAACCATGGGAACTCCAGTTTAGCTTCTCCGTTTAATTTTCCCTTACGTTTCATCCAAAATAAAAGGATAAAACAAACCGGAATCAATAGAAATACACGGGCAAGTTTGGCTAGCAATGCGTGAGCAAGTGCATCCTGACCTGCAGGAGCAGCTGCTAAAGCTACATGAGCAATCTCATGAAGGCTTATTCCGACCCATGCTCCATATTCAGTTGGGCTAATTGGTAATAAAGGATAGATTAAAGTATAAATGATGGAAAATATTGTGCCAACTAATGCGATGATCCCAACGGCCATAGCTGTGTCATCATCTTTTGCTTTAATAATTGGAGATAAGGCAGCAATTGCAGCGGCTCCACAAATGCCAGTGCCGATACTTAATAATAGAGACAGATTAAGATCTGCTTTAAGCCATTTTGCAATAAACATAAGAACTACAATCGAAAATATGATTGTTCCCATTCCTCTTAGTAATAAAGGTAAACCATCGCTAAAAATGACAACTATGTTTAGTTTTAATCCGTACAGTATGATGGCTAATCTTAAAAGTCTTTTTGAAGAAAATTGAATTCCTGTGCGTAATTTTTCAGGATAACCAAAAAATTGTCTATACACTAAAGCAAGTAAAATGGCACATGCAAGTGGTCCAACATGATCGAACCCTGGTAACTTTGCCATCAGAAAACCTAAAACAGCTATAATGAATGTAAAAGCCACTCCATAGATCATTGAAACATTTAACTGTTTACTAGGCTTTTTTTGTTGCTCTGGTTTTGTATTAATTATTGCTTTTTGTTCCATCGTGTTCATCTCCTAAAAGGCGTTCTATATTATTTATCCTATCGAACCATTTATCATAAGGAAAATAAATTATTATTATAGTTATGATAAGTAAATACGATAGGTAGAAGATAAGGATATAAATTGATCGGAGTTTCTTAGTATGGACTTTGTTTTTTAAATTTTGATTGAATCACTACGAGTTAAGTAACGAAGAGAGATTTTCAATTCGTAAAAGCTGTCATATTTAGTTTGAAAGAAAAAAAGGTAAGCAAATTCAAGGAAGAATTGCTTACCTTTTTAGTTTATAATCTAGATACATTTTTAATGATCTTAATGAAGATAATCAAAAGTATTTTTTGCTAACAAGATAAAGGTTACTGTAATGAAAAGGATTCGAACATAGCCACTGCCTTTTTTAATAGCAAATTTTGAACCACAGATTGCTCCTGCTATTTGTGCAAGACCCATAGCTAACCCATAAGCATAATGAATTTGTCCCAAGTACATAAACCTTATTAATGCAGCTATATTACTACCAAAATTTAAAAACTTTGCGTTGCCTGCGGCTTTTAAGAAATCAAACCCTATCATTAAAAAAGCAAATATTAGGAATGAACCAGTCCCAGGACCAATAAATCCATCATAGAATCCAATACCGAATATTAAAAGCATAAACAGAATAATACGGGTAACTGAAAGTTTTTTATTGGTAGTCGTATCTCCCCAATCTTTCTTAAAAATAGTATATATTGCAACTGCTGCAAGCATAACGAGCATAAGAGGCTTAAGAACTGTAGGATTAATTAAATGAACTGTCCAAGCTCCCAAAATGGATCCAATAAATGTGAGTGGGAATAACTTATAGATAGATTTCAAATCAAGCTTTCCAGAACGATAGAACATGATTGTGCTCGTTAAAGAGCCAATTGACCCAGCTAATTTGTTCGTTGCGACGGCTGCAGCTGGAGATAGACCAATAAATAATAATACTGGCAAAGTAATTAGCCCACCGCCTCCAACTACAGAATCAATAAATGCAGCTAAAAATCCAAATACAATTAAAGTTAATAATAACGACGGATCAAGATGGAATATCATCAAATCTACCTTTCTTTTATTTACTAATTTGATAGTAGTTAGAATAGGAAACAAAGTAAATCATTAATTTTGAAATATAAGAATTATTTTTATTATTACAATATAAAAAGTAGTAACCTTTTTCTCCGTTTAAGAGAACTAAAGTAATTACTGAAATTAATAGGTAAGATTTTAATTTCAACTTGTACCACTTTCTAAAATTTCGCATATATTGATATGTGATAATTTAATGAGGAGGTGTGTATGGATTGAATTTTGAACAAAAAATTACAACTACAGAAATAGGACACGCCAAAGAAAAATACTTTGAAAAAAACGTCAATCGTTTAATGAAAGAGATTGTTACTAAGATTGAAATGAAGATGGCACTTGAAGAACTAAAAGTTAAACGTATTCTCCGATTTGATGGTCTAGAAAATGATGAAGTTATTAAACAAGTCCAAAATGATTTAACGAAAATATTAGAGGATTCAATGAAAGAAATACAACTAAAAATGAGTGAAATTGAGATTTATCTTAATTCATTAGAAGAATTAAAAAGCAATTCAATAAAAAAGGAAAATGATTATAATAAATAAAATAGAGTGAGAAACACTAGGTTTCTTCACTCTATTTTTTTTGCCATTGTTTGAGTTAGATTCATTTTGAGAAATTGCTTATTTATTGTTAATGTTGATATTAATAGTAATTTTTTTATCGCAATGAGATGATGACTGACCATTTTGTACAGCACTTAATATTTTAGCAATTACATCTGTACAGCAATTACAATTCTTATTCTTGTGTTCGCAGCAGTCACAATCGTGATCTTCGCAGCAGTCACAATCGTGATCTTCGCAGCAGTCGCAATCGTGATCTTCGCAGCAGTCGCATTCATGGTCTTCGCAGCAGTCACAAATGTGGTCTTCGCAGCAATCACATTCATGTTCTTCACAGCAGTCACATTCGTGGTGTTCATGGCAATCCCATTCATGCCTGTCGGAATGTTTTCGAGTTTTCTTATCTTTTTTGCAGCAACAATCAATATTAATATTCACCGTAATACTGCAATCAGATTTCTTATGGTCATGACAATCGCATTTCTTGTGGTCATGACAATCACATTTCTTGTGTTCGCAACATTCACATTTCTTGTGGTCATGACATTCACATTTCTTGTGGTTATGACAGTCGCATTTCTTGTGGTCATGACAATCGCATTTCTTGTGTTTATGACAATCGCATTTCTTGTGTTCACAACAATTACATTTCGTATGCTCACGACAATCGCATCTCTTGTGATCACAGCAATCACAATTCTTGTGCTCATGGCAATCGCATCTCTTATGTTCGCTGCAATCACAATTCTTGTGTTCATGACAATCGCACTTCTTATGTTCGCAACAGCATTTGCATGGCGGACACGGCGGGCACGGAGGACATGGAGGACACGGTGGCTTAGGCGGCGGACATGGCGGCTTAGGCGGTGGACATGGCGGTTTAGGCGGTGGACATGGCGGTTTAGGCGGTGGACATGGCGGCTTAGGCGGTAGAAGTGGCTTTATTGGTGGGCACGGAGGTTTAGGTTCGCATCTACATGGCTCACGGTCACAGTTACATTTCTTCATTATATATATCACCCATTAAATTTGAATTATTTAGGTCTACTAACTATCAATATGTTCGATGTGGATAGCTTGTCAGTGTTTTTGACCATACATTTTTATTTATTTAGATGAAAACTTGTGAAAGATTTTAGCCTAAGAAAATATGTTTTCTAAAATAGAAAAGGTAACTCCCGAAAAATAGGAGTTACCCTTACAGTTTTAGTTAAAGTGAATCAACTTCTTCAGTTGAAATTATTTCTTATTTTACTGTATTTGACTCATCATACCTTTTTTGAATGACTTTCAAAAAAAGGCATTTATGGCAATCATTTGTGTTTATTGCAATCACTCATGCGTATATGACCATTACACATGAATCTATGGCAATCACGCTTACGTCTAGGGCATTCGCACATGCAATTATGGCAATTACACTTGTGTTCACAGCATTTACATATCTTGTGCTCATGACAATGGCATTTCTTATGTTCAAAACAACAACATTTGCAAGGCGGACACGGTCGGCAAGGCGGACATGGTCGGCAAGGCGGACATGGTCGGCAAGGCGGACACGGTCGGCAAGGCGGACACGGTCGGCAAGGCGGACACGGTCGGCAAGGTGGACTCGGAGGAGTCGGCGGGCTAGGTGGACTCGGAGGAGTCGGCGGGCTAGGTGGACTCGGAGGAGTCGGTGGGCTAGGTGGACTAGGTGGACTTGGTGGTTTTGGTTTATGTTTCATTTAAATATCACCCACTAAAATTATATTATTTTAGGTCTTCTAACTATCAATATGTTCTATTTGGGCAGCTCGTCAGTGTATTTGACTATATTTACCTTTTTTATTTAGATGAAAATATGTACAAGATTTTAGTCCAAAAAATTTAAAATCTAAAATAGAAAAGGTAACTCTCAAATACAAGAGTTACCTTTAAAAAATTATAGTGAATTAACTTCCTCTGTTGAAATTACATTCTTATTTGATTGTTTTTTATGCAACCATTGATAAATAATTGGTATTACTAAAAAGCTATTTAAAGTAGAGGTGATCATTCCACCTATAACTACAATTCCTAATGTCTGTGAAATGACAGTATCACCTTGATGTGAAAACGCTAGTGGTAATAGTGTTAAAATTGTAGTAGCTGCTGTAATTAAGATTGGTCTAATTCTTGAAAGACTACCAGAAATAACGGCTTCTTCAGTATTCATACCGTTTTTACGATTACGCTCAATCTTATCAACTAGTACAATACCATTTGTTACTACAATTCCAGTTAACATTAAGACCCCGATTAATGCTGCTAAGTTCCACTCTCCACCTACGATTACTAAAGAGATAACAACACCACTTAATGCTAGTGGGATACTTAATAATACCGAAACTGGAGCTCTCCATCCCTTAAATAATGATGAAGTAATGACCATAACTAAAAGAATAGAGAAGGCCACGGCAATTGACATATCAAAAATCATTTCTTTAACTTGTTGAGTAATACCTCCCATTGAGTAACTTACTCCTTTAGGAAGAGCTTGTTTACTAATTACGTCATCAACTTGTTTTGAAACTTTACTAATGTCATTTGAAGTAATTTGACCTGTAACGATTGAGTAAGGCTCTCCATTGCGTTCATTAATCGTTGAAGGAGCATTGTCTTTCGTAATAGATGCAATTTGTTCAAGTTTGACGGTTTTATTACTACTTGTTAAGAAAGTTTCATTTTTAAGCGAATTGATTACATCTTCTGGCGATGCATTTAATTGAACTTGAGTTTTTCCGCTACTAATTTGATCAAGATACATATCAACTGGCAGACTTATATGGTCAACTACAAATGTAGCATCTTTAGATTGTGACATATAACGGTTAATTACTTTTGTTATATCTGCTAATTGAATTCCATTTTGTTCAATTGCTTGTTGGTTAAATGTAATTTTATATTTTGGAAGACCAGATGTTAAATCTACTTTTCCATCAACGCTTAGTCCATCAATTTTAACAAGTTTTGATCTCATTTGATCTGCAATCTTGTCTAGAGAAGTTTGATCAGAGCCAGTAAATATGACTTTCAATAAAGAGTCATCACCGGCAATACTTTGACTTGAAACAGTATAAGCTACATTTTTAGATAATTGTGGCAGTTGTTTTCCAAGTTCTTTAATGACTTGGTCTGAGTCTTTTTCGTTCTTTAAAGCAACAGAAATGTTAGCTACGTTAGGTTTTTGTAGGAAACCACCGCCTTGGTCAAATACATCATCACTTTGTGGCGTATTAGTTGATCCAAAATTAGATAAATAAGATTTTATTTTTGGATTTTCTTTTAATTGATTTTCTACCTTTTGAACCTCAGAATCAACCTGCATTAATGTACTTCCTTGAGGTAATTCAAGTTTAATTGCCACTTGACCAGTTTTAGCACTTGGTAAGAATGAGACTGGTAAAAACGAACCAAATGCTACTGCGAAAATAAATAATAAAGCTGAAATGAAAATTGTAAGTTTTTTCTTTTCTAATGATGATACTAAGATCGGCTTCATTATCGGTTCTAAAGAAACAGCATTTGTTTTCTTTGTATTATTTTTCCAACCCATTAGCGCAAGTGCTGGAATAACAAGAATTGCTACAAAGAACGATATAATTAAAGAGATAACAACAGACCATGCAAATCCGCTATATGAAGCACTAATAGCTCCACCTACAAAGGCAATTGGAATATAAACAGCAATTGTTGTAAGTGTTGATGCTAAAATCGCAGGTGTCATTTCATAAACTGCTGAACTTAATGAGTATAATAATGATTTATCAGGATTTTGTTCTCTTTTACGGTACATATTATCAAGGATAACGATTGAATCATCAACAATTCGACCCATTGCAACAATTAAACCTGAAACGGTTAAAATATTAAGTGTAATCCCCATTGATTTTAGGATTGCTGTTGTTGCTAATAAAGAAATTGGTAATGAAATTGCAATGACTAATGTTGATTTTACATTGCGGAAGAAGAAAAATACGCAAATCATTGAGAAAAGACATCCAAGTAAACCTTCACGAATTAAGCCGTTTAATGAATCATTTAATTCTTTTTCACGATCTAATTGAGGTGTTAATTTAACAGAACCGTCTTTTACTTGTTGTAAGCTTTGAATTCTTTCCTTCACATTTTTTGCTACGTCGGTAATGTTTGCACTTTGAGTTTTAATAACATTTAATTGAACACTTGTTTTTCCATCTGTTCTTGCAATAGTTTTTACATCATTTAAAGCGTGAGTAACAGTTGCAAATGCTGAAAGTGGAATTTGATCACCATCTGAATTTTTGATTTTTACATCATTTAATTGCTTCTCATTTAAATTCCATCCATCAAATTTAACTGGAATAGACAATTGATTTTGTAAGATCGTTCCTTCAGGTAAAGATGGAACTGATACAGCTAATGCTTTATTTAAGTCATCTAAAGTAAGCTTATTTTTTGCTAGGTCCTTCGTTCTAATAGTTAGTACGTATCCGTCTTTTGCACCACCGAACACTGAAACATCGGATACACCTGGTACTGTTTTAAGGTGTTGCACAATATCCATTTGAGTTACTGATTTTAAAGTATTATCATCTAATTTATCACTAGTCAAACTGTAAGTTAGGATTGGGAATGAACTAGTTGTCAGTCTTGTAACTAGAGGTTTAGATGTAATTGTCGGAGGTATGTCCGCATTTTCTAAAGCTTTATTTACATCAACTTCGGCTTGCTTCATATCTGTATTCATTGGAAAATACAGACTCATAAAAACTCCACCATCATAGGAGCTAGTTTCAATATCTTGTAAGCCTTCTGTTGTTCTTACAGCACTTTCAAGACTATTAGTAATAGTTTGTTTTACTTGATCGGCCTGATACATAGGTAGACGCATGCTTACAGTAAGAGTTGAATTGTTTATACCTGGTAAATAATCGCGTTGCATCTGGTAAGCTGAAATAGCACCCCAAGATACAATCATAACGACACAAACAATCATTAAAATTGCTCTTTGCATGGTCCCTTCTATAAATTTTTTCATCTTATACCTCCTAAGATTTTTATTTTAAATTGAAAATTATTTCATAAATCAACTCCATGTCATTGTAAAATTCCTAACTGAAACTTTAATGAATAATCAATTAAAATTAGATTAAAATGCTAAAAATACGAATCAAAAGTTCTATAATGTCATGTATAAAAGGAACTTCTAAGACTAGAAACTGTCTTAAAAATAGAATAGAGTTTTTCGAGATACTAAAACTATTAAATAGAAATAGGTGAGTTGAATGAAGAAAATCTTAATTATTGAGGATGAAATAAATATAGCTCGAGTTTTAAAATTAGAAATAGAATTTGAGGGTTATGAAGTGTTAGTCGAACATAATGGAAAAGCTGGTTTAGATTCGGCTTTAAACAATAATGTCGATCTAATTTTATTGGATGTTATGTTACCAGAATTGAGTGGAATCGAAGTTTTAAGAAGGATAAGAAAAACAAATCAATTTGTGCCTGTAATTTTATTAACAGCTAGAGATGCTACACATGACAAGATTATCGGACTTGATTATGGTGCAAATGATTATATTACGAAACCATTTGAAATCGAAGAAGTATTAGCAAGAATCCGTTCATGTCTACGATCAAGTAATCTTGTTCATGAATTTAAGAAAAGCGAAGACGAAAATCCCACTTTAACGATTGAGGATTTAGTTGTTAATTTGGAAGCTAGAGAGGTAAAGAGGGATGATAAAGTCATTTCATTAACACCAAAAGAGTATGATTTATTAGTATATCTATTAACAAATCAAAACAAAATTGTGACAAGAGAAGGCATCATAACAAACGTTTGGGGTTATGAGTATGAAGGGGAAACAAATGTTGTGGATGTGTACATTAGACATTTAAGAAAGAAAATTGAAGAGGACTTTGATGGTCCTTTAATTCGAACTATACGAGGCGTGGGGTACACAATGAGGAAGGGTTAAGATGAAAATAACGACTAAAATAAATTTGCTAATTACTTCATGGATCTTAATCATTCTGGTGTTAATTAACGGGTTAGTTTTTTATTTGTTTATGAAAACGACTGTAAATATGGAAGAGCATGTTGTGAGTCAAAAGGCTCATGAAATCTTAAAAAAACAAGATATTCCTATCACATTGAAGATGAATGAAGAGGCATTATATCCTTTTATGTCTAATCATTCTTATATTCGAATCATTGATCCAAACTCAAAAATTGTGACAGAGATTAGTAATGATAAACTACTGAATCGCATAAAACCTAGGTTCACTAGAAATGAAGAAACGAGATTAATTCCTTTTAGTGAGCATCAAAATATAGTCGTACGAGTACCGATTTTACAAAACCAAAAAGTAATTGGAACGTTAGAAATTGGAGAATTACTAGTCGGACTTGAAGGGCGAAAGGATATGCTATTAACTATAATGGCAATCGTTACTGCTGTTTCTGCAATTTTATCAATGATGGCTGGAAGATGGTTAACACGCATCATAATGAACCCAATTACTTCTATGATTACTACGATGGAAGATATTGAAAAAAGTGGGGTTCCAAAAAAGATTTTAATAAAAAATGAAACAAAAGATGAATTGCACAAAATGGCAAGCACGTTTAATCGAATGATTAGTAGGCTACAAGACAACATCGAAAAACAGAAGCAGTTTGTTTCAGATGCATCTCACGAATTAAAGACTCCTATTACGGTTATTAGTAGCTTTGCTAACTTATTAAGAAGACGTGGTTTTAAAAATGAGGAAATGGCGACAGAAGCAATTGAGACGATTTATTCTGAAGCCAACCGTATGCAAGATTTAACAAAGACGTTATTAACTTTGGCCGAATCGGAGAATTTAAAAAATATCGAAATGAATCCAGTTGATCTAGTAGCTTTGTGTAATACGACTTTAGTACAGCTGCAAAGTGTGTATAAACGAGATATTACTTTACACGCACAAAAACAGAAAATATTTATAAAAGGTAACGAACTTAAAATTAAACAAGTTATTATTATCTTCTTAGATAATGCTATAAAGTACAGTTCTAACAAAATTGAAGTAAGCATTAGTTGTAGTAGTGAAAAAGCTATTCTTCAAATAAAAGACTATGGAATTGGTATTCGAGAGGAAGAATTAGAAAATATTTTCGAACGATTTTATCGAGTTGATAAAGCACGTAGCCGTAAAACTAGTGGTGGCACTGGACTCGGTCTTTCAATTGCTAAAAATATAATTAGCTTGCATAATGGGAAGATTAATATAAAAAGTCTTGAAAATGTAGGAACGGAAGTAGAGGTAGTATTTCCACTAGATGAGAATAAGAGAAAATAATCAGTACAGAGTATTGAAAAATGAGGTTTTAATATGAACGAAATCATCCATTTATTAAATGAATATGGCTATATTATCCTATTTTTATCATTAATGTTGGAATTGATAATAGTTCCTATACCGAATGAAGCATTGATGAGTTATGTAGGTGTTTTATGTTTTCATGGAAAAATGAATATTGTTTTGTCCATTATTTCTGCCTGGCTTGGAGGAATTGTTGGGATAACCATCTCCTATTGGCTAGGATATAAACTTGGTACACCGTTTTTTCGCAAATTTGGACACTATATCCATATGGGTCCTGAAAAGATCGAAAAGATGTCAAAATGGTATGAAAAATATGGGAAGGTATTATTACTAGTATCTTTCTTTATTCCAGGGATTAGACATTTCGCAAGCATCATATCTGGAATCATTAAATTACCGTATCGATCCTTTGCTTTCTTTTCCTATATTGGTGTATTTCTTTGGATAGGAACCTTTATATGGTTAGGTCAGATCATGGGACCAAAATGGGATATCTATCAAGTAGAAATTAAAAAGTGGCTAGTATTAGGTAGCATATTATTAGGTATTATAGTACTCGCTTTCTTTGTTGTTAAAACAAATAAGGAAATAATTAAAGAGTCATTACTATTAATTTTTGAATCAAGTTTCATGAGATTTAAAAGTTTCATGAAATTAAAATTGATTATCCTAACATGTTTAATTTTTTTCGTTTCGTTTTTTATCTTAATGATCGGGTTAATTCAGGACAAAATTAGTAATGAATTTAATAAATTCAATTCCATATTCAAGACCATTGTTTTTAATTTATTTAATCAAAATTGGCATGGGAGTATGAACTATATATACTCATTATCGACATGGAAGGTTTTATTGGCAGTCTCGCTTGCTACCATACTTGTAATATTTATAAATAACAAAAATAAATGGCTAGAATTGCTCTTTTTTATCGCTAGTTTAGCTGGGATTCTTATCCTATCCGAAGGGGTTCCTTGGATATTCAACTTTATGCTCGGTAGCAATGTTAGTAAAAACTTTCCAAATGAAAAGTCTATGTTGATTTTGACAGTATTAGGTTACTTCATTATTATGTTAATTCGACATAACAAAGCTTATTTACTAAATATCGTAATGTTCTTCTGTTTTATTTTTGTTGTATTATTATTTTCTATAAGTAGCGTCTATTTGCACCACTTATTGCCTAGTGACATTGCTGCTGGATTTGTATTCAGCTCAGTTTGGTTAAGTGGAATCATATTTTCACTGGAATTGTTTCGATTTGTTTCGCTTTTAAAAGTGAATATGCGTGAGGAAAAATTGTTAAAAAAGCAAGTCGAATGACTGTAATCTTCTTTTATTACGATTTAAGGAGGTAATGGATTATGAGAGGTAAGAATGTATGGATATTAAGTCTGGTCAGCTTTTTTACAGATATGGGTACTTACATGGTAACACCGTTAATCCCTATTATTCTTTCAGCCTCAGGTCCTTTCATAATCGGTCTTATTGACGGCTTATCCGAAAGTCTGGCTAGTGTATTAAAGTTATATTCTGGTAAGCGTTCAGATCGACTGAAGAACAGAAAAAACTTGGCGATTGTAGGATATGGGCTATCAGGTATAGGAAGGCTTGTTCTAATTTTTTCAAGTTCATGGATCGGAGTTTTCATTTGGAAGCTAGTTGATCGAACAGGAAAGGGAATTCGTACAGCCCCAAGAGACGCTTTAATATCAGAATCTGGTGGGAAAAATAAACAAGGTAGAGTTTTCGGTATTCATCAAATGATGGATATGTTGGGAGCTGCTTTAGGAATAGGAACAGCCATTGTTATTTTGCAAGTGGTAGGAAATAAAAACATAAAGGATGTTTTTTTATATTCATTGGCTCCGATAACAATTGGATGGCTTATTTTATTTAGTGTAAAGGAAAGAATAAATAAACCAATTGAGCAACCAAATAAGTCAGCAAGAAAGTTAGATTTTAAATGGGAGCTTTTAGATTCCAATATAAAGAAACTATTAATAATTGTACTATTGTTTACAATTGTTAATTCATCCAATTCTTTTTTGTTATTAAGAGTAGCAAATCTTGGCTTCTCGAATCAAAGCGTATTATTGATGTACTTACTATTTCACTTAACAGCTTCTTCCTTTTCATATATTTCAGGCGCGATTTCTGATAAATATGGACGTAGAGGGATTTTAACAACTGGATATGCTTTATACGGAATCGTTTATATCGGTTTTGCAGAAGCTCACACAGCCACTGGTTTAATCATTCTATTTATTCTATACGGACTTTATTCAGCATTAACAAAAGGGGTTGAAAAAGCACTTGTTGTAGAATTAGCAAGCCCTGATGCGAAGGGGACGGCACTCGGTTTCTATGCGATGGTTTCAGGAATTGGATTTTTTCCAGCTTCGTTGCTAACAGGATGGTTATGGCAACAATTTGGAGCAACTACTTCATTTTATATTAATGGCGTGATCGCATTAATTACTGCTTTATTCTTAATGAGAGTGTTGAAGAGAATTTAAGAAGTTACTTAAAAAACTAAATAGATTATTAGTATAAAAAACAGAAAAACCATCATGAAAAGTTTTTCTGTTTTTTTATATGTGATTAATGATGATCAAGCCATTCTAACTTAACCTTTAAAAGATTATAAATTTAACAACGAGTTAAATCCGTTTGGTTTTTATTGACTCAAGTGACTAGTCTACATTTCTGTAATATCAGAAATAGCACGATAAAGAATATCTAACATTTCATCAAGCTCCGATTCCTTTGATGCTAATGGAGGCATAAATACAATGACATTTCCAAGTGGACGGGTGAGTAGCCCAATCTCTTTTGCTCTTTTCGTTACTTTCACACCAATTCTTTCATTCCAATGGAAAGCTTCTTTTGTATCCTTAGATTTTACTAGCTCAATTCCAATCATCAAGCCACTTTGACGTATATCTCCAACATGTTTTAACTCATTAAATTGCATCAGTTTCTCTTGGACATAAGATGAGATTGTTTCGACATGTTGTAATAATTTCGTTTTATTAAATAAATCTAGATTCGCTAATGCAACAGCGCATCCAAGGGGATTACCTGTGTAGCTGTGACCATGAAAGAATGTTTTTTGTTCTTCGTATGTACCTAAAAACGCTTCATAAATTCTGTTAGTCGTTAAAGTTGCTGCAACTGGTAAATAGCCACCAGTTAACCCTTTTCCGCAAGTTAAAATATCCGGCGTAACTCCTTCTAGTTCACAAGCAAACATTTTTCCAGTTCGACCAAATCCTGTGGCAACTTCATCTGCAATTAACAATACATCATACTTTATGCATAATTCCTGTATTGCTTTTAAATACCCTTTTGGCATAACAATAATACCGCTTGCTCCTTGAACAATTGGTTCAATTATTAATGCTGCAATTGAATTAGCTTTTTCGATAAATAAATTTTCAACCTCTTTTAAATAGGCAATTTTAATTTCTTCCTCAGTACCAACATACTTTGAACGATAAAGATGGGGATAGGAAACCTTTATACTTGGAAATAGTAACTCATTATATGCTTGATGATATAAATCGATTGCACCTACTGAAACTGCCCCAATTGTATCCCCATGATAGGCTTCCTTCATCGTAACAAAAGTATTTTTATCGGATTTACCTATGTTTCTCCAATATTGATAGGCCATTTTAATCGCGATTTCTACAGATGTAGCACCTGAGTCAGAATAAAAGACTTTTTCTAAGCCGTTAGGAGAGATTTCTACTAGCTTCTCTGCTAAAAGAATCGAAGGTATATTAGCCATACCTAAAAGTGTTGAATGGGCAACCTTCTCTAATTGTTCATGAATTGCTTCATTTAATTCTTGAATATTATGGCCGTGAACATTTAACCAAATAGAGGAAACTCCATCGTAGTATTCATTACCTAATACATCAAATAACTTTCTATCTTTTCCATGCGAAATAATCAGCGGATCTTCGTTTATATAATCTTTCATTTGAGTAAAAGGGTGCCAAAGATACTGCTTATTTTTTGAAGATAATTCTTGATAGAGTTCATGATTCATTAATGTTATCCCCCTTAAATTATATGTTAACCTAAAATTAAACAAAGGTTGACATATATTTTAATTGCATGTTAATTTAATTTTGTTAGTTTGTCAAATTTTGCTAATTTGTCAGACTCATAAATTAAGAGGGGGGTACTATGCAAAACAGAACTTTATCATTAACGGTCATTTCGTTATTTGCCTCATTAACATCCGTTGGAGCGTTTATAAAGATTCCTTTACCAGTGATTCCTTTTACACTTCAAATACTTTTTGTATTTTTAGCAGGCTGCCTTTTAGGAAGTAAAAGAGGGATGTTGAGTCAACTACTGTATGTTGGAATTGGATTAATCGGGATACCAGTATTTGCTTCAGGTGGTGGGCCTGAATATATTTTAAAACCAACATTTGGCTATTTAATCGGTTTTATCGTAGCAGCGTTTGTAATCGGATTGATCGTAGAAAAAATGAAGGAACCAAAACTTAAAAATTTTATTTTTGCTAATGTATTAGGGTTAGTGATTGTTTATATTTTAGGCATTACATATGTTTATATTTCTTTAAATACTTGGTTAGATAGTCCCGTATCAATAGAAAAGGTGCTAATGATGGGACTCTTATATAGTATTGGACAAGATTTTTTACTAGCTGTTTTTGGAGGAGTATTGGCGGTGCGCCTACATTCTCATTTTGCAAAAGCTAGAGAAAATGAAAAGAAGGTGGCTGCTTAAGATGGGAAAAGGATATTTTGTTACTGGAATTGATACGAATATTGGAAAAACCTATGTCACTACGCAAATGGTGGCTTGCTTGCAGAACAAGGGAATCGATGCAATTCCTTATAAACCAATTCAAAGTGGAGTAGTCAATATAGGCAATAGAGTAATAGGGGAAGACGTAGCCTTTTATAAAGAGAAACTAGATCTGATAGAAGAGCATGATTACTACAATACATATACACTTAAAACACCGGTCTCGCCACATTTAGCTAGTAAACTAGAAGATGTTTTTATTGATGAACAAGTTATTTTGGAAAAATATAAGCAATTAGAAAGTAAGCATGATGTTGTTTTTGTAGAAGGAGCAGGTGGAGTTGCGGTTCCGTTAAAAGAAAATTTTGGAACGATTGATTTAATAAAACGATTAAACTTACCAGTAATTCTGGTTACATCATTAAAGCTAGGAACAATTAATCATACTGTATTAACAACTGAATATTTAAAATCACACCAAATTAATGTATTGGGATTATTAATTAATAAAGTACCATCAGTTATGAATGAAATGGAAAAAGATAATTTAGTTATGCTAGAAAAATTAACAGGTCATGACATTCTTGGAGTCATACCGGAGCAGACGGATTTCTTTACAGAAACCTCTATTTTAGAATTTCAGCAATTATTAACGAAAAATCAATGAAATGGTGAGTGATTAGATGAATTGGACAAAATTAGCGCAAGAGGTTATTTTAGGTAAAGAAATTTCCGATGAGGAAGCTTTAAGCATATTGTCATGTGACGATGATGAGTTACTTTCACTTTTACACGCTGCATTTATGATTAGGAAACATTATTATGGAAAAAAAGTTAAACTTAATATGATTATTAACGCTAAAAGTGGCTATTGTCCTGAGGATTGCGGTTATTGTTCACAGTCTTCAATTTCTAGTGCACCGATTGAGAAATATCCTTTTCTATCTAAAGAAGAAATTCTTGATGGGGCTAAGCGTGCCTTTGAATTAAAAGCAGGGACATATTGCATTGTTGCAAGTGGGCGCGGACCAACGAATCGAGATGTAAATGTAGTGACTGATGCGGTTAAGGAAATTAAAGAATTATATGGTTTGAAAGTATGTGCTTGCTTGGGGCTTATTAAAGATAACCAAGCAAATGAACTTAAAGAAGCAGGTGTTGATCGATATAATCATAATTTAAATACGTCAGCTGAGCACCATGATTATATTACAACAACTCATACATATCAGGATAGAATCGATACAGTTGAGAAAGTTAAACAGTCAGGTATATCTCCGTGTTCCGGTGCCATTATCGGGATGAAGGAAACAAAACATGATGTTATTTCGATCGCGAGGTCATTACGTAAATTAGATGCAGATTCCATTCCAGTAAACTTTTTACATGCTATAAATGGAACGAAACTAGAAGGCGTAAACGAATTAAATCCACGTTATTGTTTAAAAGTATTAGCACTATTCCGCTTTATAAATCCAACGAAAGAAATTCGAATTTCTGGAGGACGCGAAGTAAATCTGCGTAGTTTACAACCACTTGGACTGTATGCTGCAAATAGTATATTTATAGGTGATTATTTGACAACTGAAGGTCAGGAGACAAATAGTGACCATGCAATGCTAGAAGATTTAGGTTTTGAGATTGAGTTAGTTGGAAAACAAGAAGAGATATTTTCATAATAAAAAAAACGAAAATCTTAAAAATGAGATTTTCGTTTTTTTGTTATATAGACAAATAATTATTCTTGTATAATTTTTGATGCTAAAAACTTATCAATAATTCTATTAAGCTCTAATTCTTCTGTTGATGATAAAACAAAATTTGCATGGCTTAATATAGTAGAATCTCCAATTGCAACAGAGAACATATTTGCAGCATTAATCGCATCAACGCCTGCAGCCGCATCTTCCACACCGATACAGTTTTCAGGGTTAGCCGAAACTGCTTTAGCAGCTTTTAAAAATACCTCTGGATCTGGTTTTGAATTAACGACCGTTGCAGCGTCAACTATATGATCAAAATACGAGGTAATTTCTAAAGCATTTGCAACCATTAATGCATTTTTTGAAGCCGAAGCCATCGCAATTTTAATACCTGCTTTCTTAATTTGAATTAAGAAAGATTCGATTCCTGGTAATAAGTCCTTTTCAGAAATATTACTGATTAGTTCAACATAATGAGCATTCTTTTTCGTTGCTAACTCATCTTTTTCAACTTCAGAGAAATCATTTTGTCTGTCTCCTAATTTTAGGATTCTTTCTAATGAATCTGTTCGGCTTACTCCTTTTAGCGTTTCATTAAACTCTCGGTCAAATGGAATTCCTAAATCTTCACCTAGTTTTTTCCACGCTAAATAATGGAATTCAGCAGTATCAGTAATTACTCCATCTAAGTCAAAAATAATCGCTTCAATTTGTTTATTCAAAATGGTACCCCCATTACTTCAATCAATTTATTTTGGCAACTGATTTTCGTTCGACCAGCTTTGTCGGAACGATAATGTGTTCTGATTTTTCAGGTTCATTTTTTATTCGCTTAAACAGTAAGTCTGTAGCTATTTCACCAAGCTTCATAATTGGTATTTCAATACCGGTTAAAGGTGGTGAGAATAAAGGTGAAAAAATACCATTATTATATCCAATAATAGATATATCTTTCGGAATAGATATACCTAACTTTGCAGTTGTATTATAGAGTCCAATAACCTTTAGATCATCTATAGCAAAAATTGCAGTAGGTAAATCTTTTGATTTCAAAAGTGTTTCTGAAACTTCATATGCTTTTTCCATTGTATAACCACTATCAATAATTCGATCAGGGCGAAGAGGAATTCCATTATCTACTAAACATTTTTTATATCCTTCCAATCTGTCAATCGATACATGGTAATCGAGAGAAGAATGAAGACATGCAATGTCAGTATGTCCTTGATTGATTAAGTGTTGGACTAATTGATAACTATCATTAAAATTATCAGTATCCACTGAATAAATATGCTGATAATTTCCTTCTACTCTTCCAATGACTACTACTGGTATTTCATATTTATCTAATTCTTTGAAAAAGTCTTCATTTGCAGGTGAACTCAGCATTAGAATGCCCTTAATCAATTTCCCACGAATTTTCTCGATACATTTATTTAACTCATCTTTGCTATTTTTAGATGTTTGAATAATGACATCAAAATTTTCTACTTCTGATCTCGTTGAAATAGAGTGAATAATTTCAGAGAAAAATGTGTTTCCGGCAGTTGTTTTCGTAGAACGAGACATCACCAATATTGCATCAAAGCCTGAAGATGTAAGCGCTCGGGCTAATTTATTTGGCTGATAATTTAATTCTTCAATTGCCTTCATTACTCGATTACGACTTTCTTCTGAAATATTATCTTTATTATTTAATACTCGAGATACAGTGGACTTTGAAACGTTAGCTACACGAGCAATATCATAAATTGTAGGGCCCATTTGTATACTCCATTCTTATTTAAAGTAAATTTAGTAAAAACGTTTACATTTTTAATGTTATTAATTATTTTTAAAAAAATATAATCCGTAATATTTTTAAAAAATTATATTGAAATATTTTTTTGTAACGAATAGCTAGGAGCGGCTTTCAAAAAAATATTGTTCATAATATACATTGATAGTAACGATTTATTTTAAAATTTGTCAAGACTGTGAACAGCGAATAGTAAAATTTAACTTGTTTACTCATGTATTATTACTAGGGCAATTATAGGGAGAATAGTAAAAAGTAGCAATAAAAAAGAGTTAGGAATAAAAAATAATACGATTTAAATTATTCTATTAAAGTAAATTGATTGCAAATAAAAAATAAATTTTTATAAATATTTTAAATTGACAGTAAGCGCTTTCTATAATATATTGAATTTGGGAGCGGTACCAATCGTGTACCAATTTTTTTTACATCTCTGTGGGAGCGATACCACAAGGAGGGATTATATGAGTAAAATAAAAGAAAGATTAGCTTTTATTTATGAAAATGAAGACATAGATCAGATTAATAGCTTAATAGAGAAACGAATTGAAGAAGCTAAATTGAAAATTACTAAAAAAAGAAAACAAAATTGGGATGAGTCAGATGTTGTTCTAATTACTTATGGGGACCAGTTTCAAGAAGAGGGAAAACCAACACTAGAAACATTTAAAAAAATGTTTGATGAACACTTAGCAAATAAATTTGAACTTGTTCATATTTTACCTTTCTATCCTTATACATCTGATGATGGTTTTTCAGTAGTTGACTATAAAAAAGTAAATCCAGATTTAGGAGATTGGTCACATATTGAGAATTTATCAAAATCAGCGAGAATCATGTTTGATTATGTATGTAATCACATTTCTAGTAAGAGTGAATGGTTCCAAGGTTATTTGAATGGTGATACAAAATATAAAGATTACTTTGTCGAAATGGATCCATCAATTGATCTAAGCTCAGTAACTAGACCTAGAGCACTTCCATTGCTATCAAAGTTTAAATTAGCGAATGGTGAGGAAAAATACATTTGGACAACGTTTAGTGACGATCAAATCGATTTGAACTTTAGTAATCCACAAGTTTTATTAGATATGGTTGATGTTTTACTATTTTACCTAGAACAAGGAGCAGAATATGTAAGACTTGATGCTGTAGGATATATGTGGAAGGAAGTTGGAACTTCTTGTATCCATCTGGAAAAAACACATGAAATCGTTAAATTATTCCGTGATTTATTAGATGAAACTGCAAAAGGTACTGTAATGATTACTGAAACAAATGTACCTCATATAGATAATATTTCTTATTTCGGTAACGGACATGATGAAGCACATATGGTTTACCAATTTCCACTGCCTCCATTAGTTTTATACTCACTTCATAAAGGGAATGGAAGTGCATTAACAAATTGGGCAAAAAATCTTGAAGGATCTGGAGAAGAAACAACATTCTTCAACTTCTTGGCTTCTCATGATGGAATTGGTTTAAATCCGATTCGTGGAATAATTCCTGAAGAAGAAATACTTTCATTAGTAGAAGATTTAAAAGTAGAAGGTGCACTAGTAAATTATAAGAAAAATTCAGATGGTACTGAAAGTCCATATGAAATTAATGTAACTTACTTAGATGCTTTAAATAAACAATCTTCAAGTGATGATCTAAGAGTAAAGAAATTCTTATTGGCACATTCAATTTTATTAACATTCCAAGGAGTACCGGCAATTTATATTCAAAGTATGATTGGTTCAAGAAATGATTATGCAGGTGTAGAAAGAACAGGTATGAATCGTTCGATTAATCGTCAAAAATATTCATTTGTTGAAATTGAAAAAGAATTAAATGAAGTGGGATCATTAAGAAATAAGATTTTTACAGAACTTACAAATATTATTCAAGTACGTAAAGAAGAAAAACTATTTAACCCAAATGTAAAAATGGAAGTACTTGATCTGAATGAAAATGTATTCGCTATTAAACGATTAGATGAAGATGAGAGCATTGTCATTCTTCACAATCTATCAAATGAAGAAGTTAATTGTGATTTAAATGGAAAGTATATGAATATTTTGACTGGGGAAGTTGAAGAATTTAATGAATACATTTCTTTAGATCCATATCAATTCCTTTGGTTAAAACCAGTAAACTAGGAGGAAGAACAATGAAGAAATTTTTAAGTATGTTCTTGGTTTTAATGTTAGCTATTGGATTAACAGCTTGTGGCGGTAAAAAAGATAATGGTAAAGTAACGATCGAATTTATGCATTCTTCTGTTGAACAAGAAAGATTAGCAGTTATTACAGATTTAATTTCTAAATTTGAAAAAGCTAATCCAAATATTAAAGTAAAGCAAGTTCCAGTTGAGGAAGATGCTTATAATACAAAAGTTGTTACGTTAGCAAGCTCTGGTAAACTTCCAGCAGTAATTGAAGTTGGACAAGACTATGCAAAAGTTATGGACAAAGACGAATTAATTGATAAAGATGCAGTTAAATCAGTCATCTCTAAAGTCGGAGAAGATAAGTATTATGAAGGTGCATTAAAGCTTTTAAAAACTGAGGACGGAAAAAATTATACAGGTGTTCCAATTAGTGGTTGGGTACAAGGAATTTGGTACAACAAGCAAATGCTTGCAGACAAAGGATTTGCAGAACCTAAAAACTGGGATGATGTTTTAAAGATTGCAAAGGCATTTACGAATAGTGGAAATAAAAAATACGGTATTGCAATTCCAACTGTTGAAGGTGGTTTTTCTGAGCAAGCCTTTTCACAATTCGCTTTATCAAATAATGCAAATATGTTTGATAGCAAAGGAAATTTAACATTAGATACACCTGAAATGAAAGAAGCTGTAAGTTACTACAAAGAATTATCAAAATACACAATGCCAGGTTCTAATGATGTTACTGAAGTAAAAGATGCATTTATGAATGGATCTGCTCCAATGGCAGTTTACTCAACTTATATTCTTCCTTCAGTTTATGAAGAAGGCAAAACGAATAATATTGGCTTTGTAATACCAACTGAAAAAACAAAAGCAGTTTATGGAACAGTATCTGCTTACACGATTTCTTCTGGTTTAGATGATGCCCAAAAAGCTGCGGCTGAAAAATTAGTAGAGTTTATGGCAAAACCTGAAAATAATACGAAGTTAGTATTAATGTCTCCAGGTGGATCACAACCAGTAAATAAAGATGTAACTGAAAGCAAAGAATATAAAGAAAATAAAGTTGTAAATTCATTTGGTGAGCTTTCAACTGAAATCGCTAGCGCGTTTGATAACATTCAAGTTTTTGGTCTTGTTGATAACAAGAACTTCTTAAAAATGGGTGATGTTACAAGTTCAGGTGCAGTAGCTAAGTTAATTAATGAAGTTACTGTTGGTGGAAAGAGCGTAGATTCCGCTATTAAAGAAGCACAAGAAAAATTAAAAACTGTAATAAAATAATTACGTTTAATTCAATTAACCAAATCTTAATTATTTGATTCTTATTTACTGAAAGTTGTTTAGGAAGAACGAACGCTTGAAAAGCAAGCTAAGTTGCTTTTTAAACAACTTTTCTTTATCACCAATCTATCAAATGAGAGAATAGATTGTTTTTTAGGAGGTAGTATGAAACCGATTATCCGAAAAAAATCTGATATAAAACTAGCTATGGTATTACTTTTACCAAGTATTTTCCTTCTATTATTACTAGTTGCTTATCCGATGTTATCTAACATTAAAATAAGTTTTTTTGACCAGCCAATTAACCCTAGATTACCAGCTAAGTTTGTTGGTTTATCTCATTACACTGATGTTATTAAAGATATTGAGTTTTATAAATCTTTAGGAATTACCATTCTATATACTGTATTAACTGTAGCTGGTAGTACTGCAGTTGGTCTAGGTGTTGCGTTATTCTTTAATCGACCATTTAAGTTTCGTAAAACTGCTCGATCTTTAATTATCTTATCTTATGTAACGCCATCTATTTCATTAGTTTTTGCTTGGAAATATATGTTTAATAATTCATATGGGATTATTAATTACTTAGGAAAGGATGTTTTCCATCTATTTAAAACTGCACCACTATGGTTTGATAATCCAGTTAGTAGTTTTATAGTTGTAGTAGTTTTTGCAATTTGGAAGTATTTCCCTTATGCGTTTATTTCGTTTTTAGCAATCTTGCAAACGATTGATAAATCGTTATACGAAGCTGCTGATATTGATGGGGCTTCACTTTGGCAGAAGTTTAAAGTTGTAACTTTACCAGCGATTATGCCGGTATTACTAACTGTAGTAACTTTACGATTTATTTGGATGTTCTACATGTTTACAGATGTTTATTTATTAACAAACAAAGTAAATATTTTAGGGATTTATTTATACGAAACAGCGTTTGCTTTCAATAATCTAGGAAAAGCATCGTCAATTTCAGTAATCTTATTCATCATATTATTCATTGTTATTATCGTATCTAGAAAGAGGGTGAACTTAAATGGCAGCAGTAAGTAGCAAAAGAAATAAAATTATTAAGAAAACTGGTTTCTACGTTGTGCTAATTCTAATACTTGGAATCATGTTATTTCCATTCTTTATTATGCTAATGACGTCATTAAAAAGTTCAAAAGAAGCAATTGCAACAAATCCGACATTATTACCGCATGAATGGACTTTCCAGCATTATATTGACATTTTTAATCCAACAATTTTCCCATATATAAACTACTTTAAAAATAGTTTAATCGTTTCAATAATAGCAGCTTCATTATCAGTTGTACTTGGAATATTAGGAGCATACGCATTATCGAAACTGAAGTTTAAAGGAAGAGTCACAATTAATGCTAGTTTTTACACTGTATATATGTTTTCAGGGATATTACTAGTAGTACCTTTATTCAAAATAATTTCTAGCTTTGGCTTATATGATACAAGAATGGCATTGATCATTACGATGATAGTGCAAACTCTTCCAACAGCGATTTTTATGTTAAGGAGTTATTTCGATACAATTCCAGAAGATTTAGAAGAAGCGGCTATGATAGATGGTCTAAGTCGATTAAAAATAATCTTCTATATTATTATTCCTTTGTCAATATCGGGAATCGTATCTGTTTTCGTATATGCATTTATGATTGCATGGAATGATTATTTATTTGCATCGATTTTCTTATCAAGTTCAGAAAACTTTACGTTACCAATCGGTTTAAATACTTTATTTAGTACACCAGATTATGTGTGGGGTCGAATGATGGCAGCATCTTTAGTTACTGCTTTACCAGTCGTTATTATGTATGCATTATCCGAGCACTTTATTAAAGGGAACTTAACTGAAGGTGGAGTAAAAGGTTAATTCGAAACAGTTTTTTACTGAAAGGATGAAAAGAAATGAAAAAATTAGTAGCAGTTGAACCGAGAGTTGCAGCATTAGTCGATTACGAAGATCGCCCAGTACAACCAAATGAAGTAAAAATTAAAGTAGAATTTGCTTCACCAAAGCATGGTACGGAAGTCGCTGATTTTAGAGGACTTAGCCCATTTATTGATGAAGAGTTCAATGAAGAGTGGAAAATGTTTATGCCACGTGAGGAAGGTTCTGCACGTGGAATCGTATTTGGTGAATTTCAATTAGGAAATATGGTTGTAGGTAGCATTTGTGAAATTGGTGATGACGTAACTGAATATAAATTAGGTGATCAAGTTTGTACTTATGGTCCCATTATGGAAACTGTAATCGTTAATGCGGTAGATAACTATAAATTACGTAAAATGCCAGAAGGTTCTTCATGGAAAAATGCTGTTTATTATGACCCAGCACAATTTGCAATGAGCGGTGTTAGAGACGCAAATGTTAGAGCGGGTGATTATGTAGTAGTTGTCGGTTTGGGGGCGATTGGACAAATTGCAATCCAATTAGCAAAGAAAGCTGGCGCTAGTATTGTAATTGGTGTAGATCCGATTAGTCACAGATGTGATATCGCTTTAAAAAATGGAGCAGACTATTGTTTCGACCCAACAGCTTGTGATTTAGGATACGAAATTAAAAAAATTACAAATAAGTTAGGTGCAGATTCAATTATTGAAACTAGTGGTGTTTCAAGTGCACTTCAAGCAGCATTAAGAGGAATTGCATACGGTGGAACAATTTCTTATATCGCATTTGCTAAACCATTCCCAGAAGGATTTAACCTTGGTCGTGAAGCTCACTTTAACAATGCAAAGATTGTATTTTCACGAGGCAGTAGTGAACCGAACCCAGATTATCCTCGTTGGTCACGTAAACGCATCGAAAATACTTGTTGGGAATTATTAATGAACGGGTATTTAAATTGTGAAGATTTAATTGAACCAGTCGTTTCATTTAATGAAGTTGCTGAATCATATATGGAATTTGTTGATCAAAAACCTGAACTAAGTATTAAGATGGGTGTTCAATTTAATAAGTAAAAGAAGAACTTTGGGAGTGTTTAGCACTCCCCTCTATTTAGGAGTGAATAAAGATGAAAATTGGAACACAAAATCAAGCATTTTTCCCAGAAAACATAAAAGAAAAATTTAACTATTTAAAAGAAATTGGTTTTGAAGGTTTTGAAATCGATGGTAAATATTTAGTTGATCATTTAGATGAGGTTAAAGAAGCAATCGCAGAAACTGGTTTATCTGTAACTACAGCTTGTGGTGGTTATTATGGATGGATTGGAGATTTTATTGAAGAGCGTCGATTAAAAGGGTTAGCTGATATTGAAGAAATTTTAAAAGCATTAAAAGAGGTTGGAGGAAAAGGGATTGTCGTTCCAGCTGCATGGGGGATGTTTACATTCCGATTACCACCTATGACTTCACCAAGAAGCTTAGAGGGTGACCGAAAAGCTGTTACTGAATCACTAGTATTTTTAGATAAAGTAGCAGGTGAAACGGGCACTACTATTTACTTAGAACCATTAAACAGATATCAAGATCATATGATTAATACTTTAGCTGATGCACGAAAATATATTGAAGATAATCAGTTTAAAAATGTGAAAATAATTGCTGACTTTTATCACATGAATATTGAAGAAGATGGTATATCAGAAGCACTTCACAATAATCGTGATTTAGTTGAACATATACACATTGCAGATAATCACCGTTTCCAACCTGGTAGTGGATCATTAGATTTTAAAAAACACTTTGAGCAATTAAAGAATGATGGCTATGATGGTTATTTAACATTTGAGTGTCGTGTTCGTGGAACTAACTTAGAGGATGAATATATTAAGGCATTTCATCATATAAAAGAAGCTTTAAGTTGAAAGGAGTAGCATTGTGATTAAGAAGAGAGTAGCTATTATTGGCGGGGGACAAATAGCTGAAAAAGTTCACGTTGCTTACTATAAAACTAGAGAAGATTTAGAAGTTGTTGCAGTAGTTGGAGTAAATGAGGAATCGCTAAGGAACTTTGCAGAGCGCAATAATATTCCTAACTATTATACTGATGCGACTGAAATGTATGCAAAAGAAAGTCCTGAAATTGTTAGTGTTTGTACGCCAAATAAATATCATTTTGAAAGTGTTATGCAAGCATTAGAAAATAATTGTGATGTTTTTTGCGAAAAACCACCTGCTATCTTAGCTGAAGATGCTAGAAAGATGTATGAAACAGCTTTAGCCAAGGGACGTATACTTGCCTATGATTTTCATCATCGTTTTGCTGACGATGTATCGATTATAAAAGAAAATATAGAGCAAGGTTTATTAGGTGATATTTATTTTGTTAAAGTAAAGGCTTTAAGACGAAATGGCATTCCTGGTTGGGGTAACTTCACTAATAAAGAAATCCAAGGTGGAGGACCATTAATCGATTTAGGAATCCATATGCTTGATACTGCCCTATACATTTTGGACTATCCAAAAGTTAAAAAAGTAACAGCAAAAATGTTTAAGAAAATTGGTCATAAGAAAGATGAAGGGGCATTCGGTAAATGGGATCCTACAAAATTTGAAGTAGAAGATTCTTTATTTTCTTATATTGAATTAGAGAATGGATGCTTAATTCAATTAGAAACGTCCTTTGCATTGAATATAAAAGAAAAATCAGAAATGAATGTAGAGCTTTGTGGAGATCAAGCTGGTGCTTTGATGTATCCAGCGGAAATCTATACAGATGAAAAAGGAGAGCTTGTCACTCTTTTAAAGAGAGAAGAGGCTGATCCAGACCGTCATTCGAAAAGCATGGCTGCTTTTGTTGATCGTTGTTTAGGTAAGAATGTCATGTTAGCAGATGGAAAACAAGGTTATGCTATCCAACAACTTGTTGAAGCGATCTATCAATCAGCTAAAAAAGGTGAGAGTATATCTTTATGAAAGAAGTAAATGTAATTAACGAAAATAAATTTGATTTACAATCTATCAATAAATACGCAACGATTATGACTTTAGGAAATGGCTATTTAGGGTTGCGAGCAAGTCATGAAGAATATTATTCAGAACAAACTCGGGGAATGTACGTAGCAGGAGTTTATAATAAATTTACATCAAATGATGTTACAGAAATCGTAAATTTACCAGATCTAATTGGTATGAAAATTGAAATAAATGGTGAGATTTTTTCTGTCCTTACAGGTGAAATCCATTCATATGAGCGTATTTTAAATATGCAAAAAGGTGAATTAACAAGAGAAGTCGTATGGAAAAACAAAGATGGTAATCGTTTTTGCTTAAAATTTCAACGATTTGTTTCAAAAGATAATTTACATTTACTTGCATCAAAAATTACTGTGATTAGTTTGGATTGTGATGCATCAATTAAAGTAACGACTGGTATTGATGCGCAAATGTCTAATTTTGGAAAGCAACACCTTTTAGAAGAAAACATTCGTGTGATCGATAAAAAAATCATGCATGCGGTATATCGTACGACTGAAAGTAATCATACAATTGCTTTAGCAACATCGTGTAATGTACCCAGTACTAGTGATGTATCTTTTGTTGCAAAGAACCGTCAACTTATGGCAATCATTAAACAAGATATAACCGTTGATCAGCCGTTCGAATTAGAAAAAATAAGTGCAATCTATACTTCAATTGATAAAGTAGAAGAAGAACCTGCACAAGCTAGTATTCAGGCTGTTCAAGAAAATAGTTCAGCTGGATACGATTGTCTACTAGAAAATTCAGCTATAAAGTGGAATGATTTTTGGGAGCAAAAGCGCGTAAGCATTTCTTCAAAGGAAGAGATTGATCAAATCGCAATAGACTTTTCACTTTACCATATTGAAATAATGACACCATCACATGATGAAAGGTTTAGTGTTGGAGCAAAGGGTTTAACTGGTGAAGGCTATAAAGGACATGTATTTTGGGATACCGAAATTTTTATTGCACCTTTTCATTTGTTTACTGAACCAGAAGTAGCAAGAAAATTATTAACATATCGATATCTTCATATAAAAGAAGCAAAAGATAAGGCTACTAAAAATGGTTATGCTGGAGCTCTTTTCCCTTGGGAAAGTGCATACTCCGGAATGGAGGAAACTCCTGAATATGCAGCTATTAATATATTAACTGGTACTCGTCAAAAGGTTGCTTCAGCTATAGCTGAGCATCATATTGTTGCTGACATTGCTTTTGCAGTGTGTCAATACTATGAAAATACACTTGATGATGTATTTATGGCTAATGAAGGTTTAGAATTGTTAAAGGAAACTGCACGTTTTTGGATTAGTCGTACGACTGATGAAAATGAAGTATTTTCAATTCATGATGTAATTGGACCTGATGAATATACAGAACATATTAACAACAATGCTTATACGAACTATATGGCTTATTATAATGTTCAACAAGCATTATGCTATATGGAAAAGTATAAAAAAATAGAAGAAGACCTAGTAAAGAGCGGGAATGACTTTTTAAATCGACTTTACTTACCACAACCAAACGAAGACAAAATTATTCCACAGGATGATACATTTTTATCAAAACCTGAGATTGATTTATCGATTTATAAACAGACACAAGGTAGCCAGGCAATCCTCTTTGATTATTCACGACAAGAAGTAAATGAGATGCAGATTTTAAAACAGGCTGACGTAGTTATGCTATTATATCTATTCCCAAATTTATTTGAAGAAGATATAGTCAAAAAGAATTTGCATTATTATGAGGAGCATACAATTCATGATTCATCACTTAGTAAAGCGATTCATGCAATTGTTGCTGCAAGATGTGGCGAAATAGAAAATGCTTATCGACTTTTTCAAGAAGCTTGCTTAATCGATTTAGGGCCTAATCCGAAGTCATCAGATGAAGGAATTCATGCAGCATCATTAGGTGCTAATTGGTTAGCAGCAATCTTTGGTTTTGCAAACATATCGGTAGAAGCAAATAAGTTAAAGATTAATCCAAACTTACCTAAAAATTGGGACAAACTTTCTTTCCCGTTCCATTGGCAAGGTACAAATCTTGAGATTTCAATTACGCACGAATCTGTAACGGTGACTAAACAAACTGATACGGAAGTTGCGGTTGAGATTAATGGAGAATTATTTAACTTAACAGATCAAATTATCGCTTCACTTTAGGAGGACAAATGAAAGTAGTCATATTACCTGATTCCTTTAAAGAAAGCTTGGATGCAACCAATGTAGCTACTGCCATTCATAAAGGCTTTCATTCCGTATTCCCTAATGCAGAGTATCATTTATTACCATTAGCCGACGGAGGGGAGGGCACTGTTCAAGCTTTAATCACATCAAATGGTGGTGAAATAGAAACCATTAATGTAACAGGCCCTCTTAGCGAAACTGTTCAAGCTAAAATTGCATTTTCAAAGGATAATAAAACGGCATTTATAGAAATGGCCGAAGCTTGTGGTTTGCATCTTGTACCAGTTGAAAAACGTGATCCCTTACAAACTACTTCCTTTGGTGTTGGCGAATTAATCCTTTATGCTATTGAGCGTGGAGCTTCTGAGCTTATTGTTGGTGTTGGAGGTAGCTCAACAAATGATGGAGGGATTGGGATGGCTCAAGCGCTAGGTTACCAATTCTTCGATCAAAAGGGTGAAAAAATTGAAGGCAATGGTGAGGCATTGCTAAAAGTAGCTTCAATGTCTGACAATAACAAGTCACCACTATTAGATAAGGTGAGAATAACCATTGCGGCAGATGTTGTTAATCCATTGATTGGTAGGAATGGAGCAACCTATATATTTGGACCACAGAAAGGACTTTCTACGGACCAATTAGCTACAATGGATGAAGCAATGGGAAGTTTCTATCAGATTGTGGAGGATTATTTAAATAAGTCCGTCTCACAGATTCCCGGTAGTGGAGCTGGCGGGGGCATGGGTGCAGGGCTTATGCTATTCGCAAATGCTTCAATAAAAAAAGGGATTGAACTGGTTCTTGAACAATTAAATGTTAAAGAAGTATGTAAGGATGCTGACATTGTAATTGTAGGAGAAGGCAGAATGGATGGACAAACAATTTATGGTAAAGCACCTGTTGGAGCAGCTGCTTGTGCCCCGGCTAATGCGAAAGTAATTGCAATTTGTGGTAGTATTGGTGATGGGATCGAGGAATTGTATAAACACGGTATTGATGCCATTTTCCCTACGATTCCTGCCATCTTACCGATTGAAGATGTTATGAAAAACGCATTTGAAAATATTGAAAGAACTGCAAGAAATATTGCTATATTGTTAAAATAATTGAAAACAAAAAAGCAGAAAAACATTGTATGAGTTTTTCTGCTTTTTTATTGGAATGCCCTTCTATTAAAAATCCAAGGAGCCGTTCTCCTAAAGTTTGAACAAATAGTTACAACCAAATTAAGTTTAAATTCTAGAGAAGATTTCCCCACTAATTGCTCCAACAAGTACAATAACCCATGGTGGTAATTTCATCATTACTAACATAATAAATAAAATCGCTACGATTAGAAAGTCAAAAATCGAAAATACAGAGCTAATCCATATTGGATTAAAAAAGGCTGAAATTAAAATCCCAACTACTGCTGCGTTTACACCCAACAATGCTCTCCTTAATTTCGAATTACGACGCATACTAGACCAAAATGGGAGAGTACCTAAAATAAGTAGAAATGCAGGTAGGAATATTGCAATCGTTGCAATTAAACCTCCTCGCCAGCCCATCATTACAGTTCCTAAATAGGATGCAAACGTAAATAATGGTCCAGGTACAGCCTGCGTGAAACCATATCCAGCCAAGAATGTTTCTTTGTTTATCCATCCAGTAGGAACAAAGTCACGTTCAAGTAGAGGGAGTACAACATGGCCTCCACCAAATACCATAGAACCTGCTCTGTAAAAACTGTCAAATATAGCTATCCATTTTGACGATGTGAATGAACTAATTAAGGGTAATAAAACTAATAATATAAAAAATATAGCCAAACAAATGAGTGAAACTTTTTTTGATATATTCGTAACTAAAATAGTTTTATCACTTTTTTCATTATCCTGATATAGAAAGTATCCGCAAATTGAAGAAATTAAAATGACAGCAATTTGAGTGAATGACGTTTGCCATATTAATGTAGCGATCATTGCAAACAAAGCAAGAGCTTTCCTTTTTAAATCAGGCGTCAAGTTCTTTACCATACCTAAAATAGCCTGTGCAACAATAGGTACTGCAACTAGTTTTAGTCCATGAATCCAACCGGAATTTTTTATATCCAAGTCTTGTAGTAATAATGCAAATAATGTAAGTATAATTACTGATGGTAATGTAAACCCAATAAATGAGATAATGCCACCTAAGACCCCTGCGCGTATTACCCCAATACCAATGCCAACCTGACTGCTAGCTGGTCCAGGTAAAAATTGTGACAAAGCGACTAAGTCAGCATAGTTTTGATCGTCTATCCACTTTTTCCTTCTTACATATTCTTCACGAAAATAACCTAAATGAGCGATCGGTCCACCAAAAGAAGTTAAGCCCAGTTTAGTAGAAACAATAAGTATTTCTAACAAAAGAGAAAACTTATTACTTTTATGATTAGAATTCATATTTCCCTCCAACAACTGATACATAGAAATAGTATAGTTTGAATCAAAATTTAAACCAATCTCTTTTGATTGGAATTTACAAAAGATTAACAATCAAAGTTATTCTAAAAACTCTATTTGAAAACAATATTACTGACCTAGTGTTAATATCTGATAAACTACATATAAACTGTTTAAGTCTAGGAGGAATATAGATGGAAAGAATTGATATTCAGGCATATATAGAAAATTATCCAATCCTAAAAAAATTGATGAACTTAGAGGAATATCTTTGGTTGAACCCAAATTTTGAGACGTTTCAAAAAGCTATTAAAATGTCACCACTTACTCAAGAGGATGTTAACGACGCAGATGAACGATTAAAAAGGTTTGCCCCATATATATCAAAGGTTTTTCCAGAAACAAAAGATACAAATGGGATTATTGAGTCTCCTTTCGTACAAATTCCTTCTATGAAACAATCTTTAGAGAAAAATTTCCAACAAACTATATTAGGAGAATTATTTTTAAAATGTGATAGTCATTTACCAATATCAGGCTCAATTAAAGCAAGAGGTGGCATTTATGAAATATTAAAGCATGCTGAAAGCCTAGCTATAAAGCATCAGCTATTAACGATTGAAGATGATTACTCAAAAATAGATAGTGATATTTTTAGAGATTTTTTCTCAAACTACTCAATTGCTGTAGGATCCACTGGTAATTTAGGTATGAGCATCGGAATTATTAGTGCAAAGTTAGGTTTTAAAGTAACTGTACATATGTCAGCGGATGCAAAGCAATGGAAAAAAGATTTACTCAGAAGTAAAAATGTAAATGTTATTGAGTACGAGGCGGATTATAGTAAGGCAGTAGAAGAAGGACGAATTCAAGCTGAAGCTGATCCTAATTGTTATTTTGTAGACGATGAAAATTCAAAAGATTTATTTTTAGGATATGCAGTAGCAGCTTCACGTTTAAAAAAGCAATTTGAAGAATTAGACATTACAATTGATGAAAATCATCCATTATTTGTTTATTTACCTTGCGGAGTTGGAGGAGGACCTGGTGGTGTCGCATTTGGGTTGAAACTATTATTTAAAGATAATGTTCATTTCTTTTTTGCTGAGCCAACTCATTCTCCATGTATGTTGATTGGATTAATGACAGGACTTCACGATCAAGTTTCTGTACAAGATTTTGGTATTGATAATAAAACGGATGCAGATGGCCTAGCTGTAGGGAGACCATCTGGATTTGTAGGAAAAATCATTGAGCCTTTTTTAAGCGGTAGCTATACAATAAGTGATGAAAAGTTATATACCATGTTAAAAGAGTTAGTTGATACTGAGGATCTTTATTTAGAACCGTCAGCACTAGCTGGTATGATCGGTCCAATTAAATTATTTAAAGAAGGCAAAGAATATTTACTAAAAAATAATTTATTGAAAAAAATGGAAAAAAGTACCCATGTCATTTGGGCTACAGGTGGTAGTATGGTCCCGGAAAAAATGATGAAAGAGTACTATCAAAAAGGTTCTCTTTTTAAATAAAATAGATAGTGTGAAATTTTACTAATATTTTAAAAGTGAAAAAAATTCTTTTAATGCAGAATAATTTGACATATATTTGTATATGTAAATAAGTTTTCTATTTAGATTTTGACGCAAGATATTTTCTTTTTAATTGGTTCTGTTTAAAAATTGATAAATTACTTTTACAAAGCCATTCCGTCATGAGCGGACTGGCTTCAGTGCATTTTATATAATACCCAATAGGGTATTGGAATACTCGGTTTTATCTTAAATACCTTAAACAGAGACTTCCGATTAAAAAGCACAAACCATATTCTCATTAGGAGCGATAAAATTGAATTTAGAAAAGTATTTTTCACAATTTAGAAAAGAGATTATTGGAAATGATAAAACATTCTTATCGCCATTTGGTGAAAAGAAAATTATTTATTTAGATTGGGCTGCGAGCGGTAGGTTATATGGACCAGTTGAAGAAAAATTACTTTCAACTTTTGGGCCGTATGTTGCAAATACGCATACAGAATCGAATATAACTGGAAGCACGATGACGAATTGTTATCATGAAGCATTACAGATTATAAAAGAGCATGTAAATGCAAACGCTTCCGACACAATCATAACTGATGGATCAGGCATGACTGGCGTTATGAATAAGTTTCAACGCATTTTAGGGCTAAAAATACATGAAAATTTCCACTTCCGTTTAAGTATACCTGAGGAAGAAAGACCAGTTGTTTTTATAACAAGTATGGAGCATCATAGCAATCATACTTCGTGGTTGGAAACAATTTGTGATGTAGAAGTTGTACCTAATTGTACTAATAATGTAGTCGATTTAAACTATTTAAGAAATCGACTTGAGTTTTATAAAAATAAACGTAAATTAATTGGATCCTTTAGTGCATGTTCAAATGTGTCTGGATTAATTACACCTTATCATAAGCTAGCTAGACTTATGCATGAATATAATGGCGTTTGTTTTGTTGATTTCTCAGCTTCTGCACCTTATGTTGACATCGATATGCATCCTAATGATCCAATGGAAAAACTTGATGCGATTCTGTTTTCTCCACATAAGTTTTTAGGAGGGCCTGGTAGTAGCGGAGTTTTAATATTTGACTCTTCAATGTATCAAAATAAAATTCCTGATCATCCAGGCGGAGGAACTGTTGAATGGACGAATCCATGGGGTGAGAAAAAATATATTAACAATATCCGCGAAAGAGAAGATGGCGGTACGCCAGGATTTCTGCAAACAATTAGAACAGCACTTGCTATTAAGGTAAAAGATGCAATGGGTACAATGAACATCTTAAACCGTGAAGAAGAATTAGAACACATCGTATTAGATGAACTTAGGTCAATTGAAAATGTTGTGGTACTTGAAAATTCTATCAATCCACGATTAGGTTTTTATTCTTTTTATTTAAAGGATATTCACCATAATTTAGTCGTTAGATTATTAAATGATCGTTTCGGAATTCAAGTAAGAGGTGGCTGTTCATGCGCAGGTACTTATGGACATATGCTTCTGAATATTACAAGAGAAATGTCAAAATCAATTACAGATGAAATTGATAATGGGAATATTAGTGTAAAGCCTGGCTGGATTCGTATGAGTGTTCATCCAACGACGACGAATGAAGAAGTAGTAATATTCACTAATGCTTTAAAAGATATTATTCAAAACATTGGCGAATGGTCTAAAGATTATATTTATTTAAAAGAGAAAAATGACTTTATCTATAAAGACGAAGCAGTTATGGATGTAGGTAATTATTTTGAGATGGGTATGGTTGTAAAGTCTTAAAATTTCAAGGTAACACGCTGAAAAAAGATTACATTATTGTGATCTTTTTTTACATATCTAATTTTAACTTACTAAATGAAGACTTATTTATATAAAATTAAATGATTGACAGTATACCCATAGGGGTATATATTTTAAGTAAGAATATTGCACAGATATTCTAAAAAATAGCTAAGCTTAGTTTTATAGGTTAGGGGTGATTTAATGAAATATGATGATCCAGTAAAAAATAGAATAAAGCGAATTGAAGGACAGATTCGTGGTATTTTAAAAATGATGGAAGAAGACAAAGACTGTAAAGATGTCATTACACAGTTATCAGCAGTTAAATCAGCTTTGGATCGTACGATTGGCGTAATAGTAAGTTCAAATTTAGTTGATTGTGTCCGAATTGCGAATGAAAATGGGCAAGATGCCGAAGATTTAGTGAAAGAAGCAGTAAATTTACTTGTAAAAAGTAGATAATATATAGTTTGACACAATTTTTTATTTTTAATATCATATACCCATAGGGGTAATAGTATATATAAGATATATTTTTTTGTTTTGTAATATACCCTAATGGGTATAAAGAACGATAAGGAGAAAAAATATGACAACTAAGAAAACTAATATCATTTTATTTAGTGGAGATTATGACAAAGCAATGGCCGCCTACATTATTGCGAACGGTGCGGCAGCATTTGATCATGAAGTAACTATTTTTCATACATTTTGGGGTTTAAATGCTTTACGAAAAGGTGAACATGTAGCAACAAAAAAAGGTTTTATTGAAAAGATATTTGGAAAGATGATGCCTAGAGGCGCTGATAAAATGGGACTTTCTAAAATGAATTTTGCTGGTTTTGGACCAAAGATGATTAAGGATATTATTAAAAAGCATAATGCAGTTCCTTTGCCACAATTAATTGAAATGGCCCAAGAACAAGATATAAATTTAGTAGCATGTACAATGACAATGGATCTGTTAGGTCTACAAACCGAAGAGTTATTAGAGAATATTCAATATGCTGGTGTTGCAGCCTACTTAGGTGAAGCAGAAGAAGGTCAAGTTAACTTATTTATTTAATTAGAAAGGATTTGAATGACATGAATGAAATTACTGCGATTGAGCTTGAAAATGAATTGAAAACTGGAAAAGAAGTAAATATTATCGATGTTCGTGAGGTAGATGAAGTTGCAGCTGGAAAAATCCATGAAGCAATTCATATTCCACTTGGGTTAATCGAATTTCGATTACATGAATTAGATAAATCAAAAGAATATATTATGGTTTGTCGTTCAGGTGCTCGAAGTGGGCGTGCAACGGAATTCCTTCAATCTCAAGGGTTTAACGTTAAAAACATGGTAGGCGGAATGCTTTCTTGGGAAGGAAACGTAGAATAATTTTTTTGATTAAATTAATACCCTAGGTGGTATCATAAGTGCGGAGGTCATAATATGGAGTTCATTAAAACTAACATGAAATTAGATGCAAAAGGATTAGCTTGTCCAATGCCGATTGTAAAGACTAGAAAAGCAATGAAGGATCTAGATAATGGACAAGTGATTGAGGTTCAAGCGACTGATAAAGGTTCAAAAGCAGACATTAAAGCTTGGGCGGAAAGCACTGGAAATCAATATTTAGGTACAATTGAAAATGGAGAAGTATTACTTCATTATTTAAGAAAATCTTCAGATGAAAATACAATTGAAAAAAGATTTGAAAACGTCATTTCGAACGATCAATTAAATCAAAAGCTACAAAACGAAAATATAATCGTTTTAGATGTAAGAGAAGAAGCAGAATATGTATTTAATCATATACCAAATGCGGTATCAATCCCTTTAGGTGAATTGGAGAACCGTATGACAGAATTAAATAAAGATAATGAAATATATATTGTTTGCAGAACTGGAAACCGTAGTGATCTTGCTGCTCAATTACTGTTTTCTAGCGGTTTTACTAATGTATTTAATGTCATTCCTGGAATGACTGAATGGTCTGGGAAAACAACGAGCATAAAAGGTTAATCTAAATTTTTTTGAATGAAAATATACTATAGGGGGTATAAGATATGGCAGTCACAGCAATGTCTGCAAAAGAGATTACAAAAAAAATATTTGATAAAGAAGAACTATTTATTCTAGATGTACGAAATACTGATGATTATAACGATTGGAAAATAGAAGGTTCAAATTTTGAACATTTAAATATACCTTATTTTGATTTACTTGATGGGGTTGAAGATATTTTAGATAAGATACCTACAAGTAAAGATGTTTTAGTTGTGTGTGCTAAAGAAGGGTCTTCCATCATGATCGCAGAGATGCTTTCAGACGAGGGACTAGACGTAGCTTACCTTAAAGGCGGAATGAAAGAGTGGAGTGAACATCTAGAACCAGTAAAAATTGCAGATTTGAAAAATGGTGGAGAGCTGTATCAATTTGTCAGAATCGGCAAGGGATGTTTATCCTATATGGTGATCTCAAATAATGAGGCAGCTATATTTGATTCTACTCGAATGACGGATATCTACATTGATTTTGCAAATACAAAGAGCGTAAAAATTACAAATGTATTTGATACTCACCTTCATGCAGACCATATTTCTGGTGGAAGAAAAATTGCTGAGATTACGGGAGCAACATATTGGTTACCGCCAAAAGATGCTATAGAGGTTACTTTTGAATATAGTCCATTAGAAGATGGTAATAAGGTAATGATTGGTGAAACAGCAATCAGTATTGAGGCTTTTTATTCACCAGGACATACAATCGGATCAACTTCATTTGTTATTGATGAAAAGTTCTTACTTTCTGGTGATATTTTATTTATCGATTCAATTGGAAGACCTGATCTTGCTGGCATGGCAGAGGATTGGGTAGGGGACTTACGTGAAACCCTATATAAAAAATACCGAAATTTATCACTTGAATTAATCGTGCTTCCATCACATTTTATGGTAATTAGTGAATTGAACGAAGATGGTAGTGTTTATAAAAACCTTGGCTATTTATTTGATCAGAATCATGGATTGAACATTGAGAGTGAAAGTGAGTTTAGAAAGTTAGTAACTGAGAACTTACCACCACAACCAAACTCATATCAAGAAATCCGTGAAGTGAATATGGGCAAAATTAATTTAAATGAAGAAAAACAGAGAGAAATGGAAATTGGTCCAAATCGCTGTGCAGTACGATAATAAGACTTGGAGGAGAATAGAATGGAAGCTACAAAATTATTAGATGCAAAAGGCTTAGCATGTCCAATTCCAATTGTAAAAACAAGAAAAGCAATTGCAGAGATTGAAGCAGGAGAAGTATTAGAAATTCATGTGACTGATAAAGGTGCTAAAAACGACCTTGCAGCTTGGGCTAAATCAGGTGGACACGAATTATTAAATTATACCGAAGAAGGCAATGTTTTAAAATTTTGGATTAAAAAGGGATAAGTTAATAGATTAATAGGAAAAGGAGAGTTAAGAGTTACATCTCCTTTTCTATTATAGGAGGACTTAAAATGGAGTGGACCTTAATTTTAGTACTTTTCTTAGTTGGTTTTTTTGGGTCCTTTATTTCAGGAATGGTAGGAATTGGTGGAGCGATTATAAATTATCCAATGCTCCTATTTATTCCTCCATTATTAGGATTTGCTGCTTTCACACCGCATCAAGTTTCAGGTATAAGTGCTGTCCAAGTAGTATTTGCAACTTTAGGTGGAGTATTAAGCTATCGTAAAAGCGGTTATTTAAACAAAAAAGTAATTTTAAGTATGGGAATAAGTGTATTAATAGGCAGTTTTCTTGGTGGATTCGGTTCAAATCTACTTTCAGAACATGGGATTAATCTTGTTTACGGAATTTTAGCCATGATTGCAGTCGTTTTAATGTTTATTCCTAGAAAAAATGTCGAGATGTCAGCAGATGGTCAAATTTCAATTAATGTATGGCTTGCTTCAGGTTTGGCATTTATCGTTGGAACTAGTGCAGGTATTGTTGGTGCAGGAGGAGCATTTCTATTAGTACCAATTATGTTAACGATCTTAAAAATACCAACTCGTGTGACCATAGCTTCGTCATTAGCCATTACATTTATCTCTTCAATAGGCGTAACGATTGGGAAAATCTCTACTGGTCAAGTTGAAATTTTGCCTACTATTATTGTTGTAATTGCAAGTTTAATCGCCTCACCATTAGGTGCAAAAATAGGAAAAAAAACAAAAACGCAGGTTTTACGAGGAATTCTGGCAGTATTAATTGGTTTTACCGCTTTGAAGATTTGGTTTACGATTATTAAATCATGGCTTGCTTGAACGCGAATGAACAATAAAAAACAGAAAAACTAATCGGAGCTTTTCTGTTTTTTACTTTTTTGTTTGAATACTAACAATTTAGTGCAACTTTTTTTTACCATTTGACATTATACTTGTTCAGTTGCAAATGTGGGTTTTGCTTCTTTCTTTGGCATTGTTAAGAAAATAACAGCTATGATAATACATACCCCGCCTAATAATTGGTAGACTCCAAAAGATTCCTTTAACCAAGTAATTGAAATAATAGTGGCTACTAATGGTTCAATACTAGATAAAATACTAGTTTCTGTTGCTGATAAATACTTTAGACTACCGATGTATAGAAGAAAAGAAATTGTACCAATTACAATAATTAAAATCAGCATTGAGAATGTTGACAACGTAAAAGTTTGTGAAAGTTGTTTCCATTCAAAAGAATGATTGAAAATAAATAATGCAATACCTCCAATTAGCATACCCCAGCCAATAATTAGATTTGTCCCCCATTGTTGAATAAGGGAAGCAGGGTGAAGTGTGTAGAAGGTAAAACCAATAGCTGTTAACAGTCCAAATAAAATTGTTTCCTTAGACATGACAATATTATGGATTGATCCATTTGTAATAATACAGAATGTGCCGACCAGTGCTGAGACAATTGCTAGCACTTGGAGAGTAGAAGGCAGCTTTTTATGCTGAATTGCAACAAAAATAGTAATTAGAACTGGTCCTAAAAATTGGAATAGAGTAGCGGTAACTGCGTTGCTAATATAAACCGTCTCGATAAAAACATATTGTGCGCCAAGCATCCCGATAATAGAGAAAATGATTAATTTTGAGAGATGACGTGGGCGTTGCCAAATACGAAATATATTTTGTTTTCTTATAAGTAATGAACATAAAATAAAGATTCCAGCAAGTAAGAGGCGTATTACTAAATAGTCGATCGATGACATTTTTGTATGCCTGAAAAACCACTGAATCAATGGACCCGATAATCCCCATAAAGTAGCTCCTGTAAGAATCATAAATAGTCCAAGATGTCTGTTGTTTTGCATGATGTTGCTCCTTTCAAAGATTGATTTTTAGAGATATACATGATAAAAGGAATTATAAATAAATTCTGGTACTCAATAAAGTATCAATAATCCATTTCTTTAAGGGGTCAGATTTCATGTTAGACTTAACACCAAATTTGAATGTGGGGAACAAAATCCCGTTATATGTACAGCTATATGAGTATATAAAAGCGGAAATAAGAAGTGGAAAAATCCCTCCTATGACGAAGCTTCCAGCAAAAAGAAAGTTAGCTATGCATTTGGAAGTGAGTAAAAATACTGTAGAATCAGCATATGAACAACTACTGGCAGAAGGGTATATTGAATCGGTTTCACGTAAGGGGTATTTTGTATGTGAGATTGAGCAAATAATGCATACAGTGAAAAAGAGAGAAGTCGTTAAGGAAGTATTATACAAAGAAAAGGTATATAAATATGACTTTACTCAAACGGGGGTAGATGCAAAGACATTTCCCTTCTCTGTTTATAGGAAAATCTCAAATGAAGTATGGCAACTAGAGAATAAGGACCTTCTATTTCTTGGGCATCCTCAAGGTGAATTCAGTCTTCGTGAGGAGGTTGCAAAATATTTATATGAATCAAGAGGAGTTAATTGTTCAGCGAGTCAAATCGTAATAGGAGCCGGAACACACTTTTTAATAAAAATCCTGTTTCAGTTACTAAAGGGTAGGCATTTTGCAGTTGAAAATCCTGGATATCATCGAAAGTTGGTTATCTTTGAAAAGGGAGAAGAAAATGTTCAAATGATCCCACTTGATGAGGATGGGATCTGTATTGCGTCTTTAGAGGCTAGCAATGCGAATGTTATGTTTGTAACACCGTCCCATCAGTTTCCTTGTGGAATGATTATGCCAATTAAAAAAAGGGTACAACTTTTACAATGGGCACAAGAGGAGTATGGTCGTTATATTATTGAAGATGACTATGATAGTGAATTTCGTTACTCTGGAAAACCGATTCCAGCATTGCAAGGGCTTGACACAGAGGGACACGTAATTTACATGGGGACATTTTCTAAAGCTTTACTCCCATCATTACGTATGAGCTATATGGTATTGCCAGAACATCTTATTAAATTGTATCAATCAGAATATTTATTCTACACACAAAGTGTTTCAAGAATCGATCAAGAAATCATCAGAAGATTTTTAGACGAAGGACATTGGGAAAAGCATATTCATAAAATGCGGGTTGTCTATAGGAAAAAGAGAGATGTCCTTGTCTCGGCGATCGAAAGGTACCTATCCAATAAAGTGAAAGTGATAGGAGAAGATTCTGGTTTACATATTTTATTACAGGTTCACAATGGTATGTTAGAAGAAGAGTTAATAAATAGAGCGGCTGATTATAGCATTAAAGTCTATCCAGTTTCAATGTACTATGGCGAAGGGCAGATTCCTAAAAATACAGTTTTACTAGGATTTGCTATTTTATCCGAGACTGAGATTGAAGAGGCAATTCGATTATTATCTAATGCATGGTTCAAAAAAAATAAAATGTGATGGCTTTTTTCATACATTAGTCAAACAACAAGTTTTAAGGTCATTTTGGTTGCTTTTAATTCAAATTTTTTAAATAAAATTTGCTAATTTTGTCCTAATTTAATTAAAATGGAACTAGTCGTTTTTTTAATAGCCTTACTATAAAATTAAATTGAAATGGAGAATGAATTAGATGACAAATCAAAATGAAACTAACGCTTTACCGCCAAAAACTTGTTCGATTGAACGCCTTGTTACGCTTCCAGAGGATGTCGAAAAAGTATTGGCTGGACAAAAAACTGCTACTCGTCGTAACGGGAGATATGCAGATGTTGGGGAAGTGATGACCCTTAAAAATCATCAGTATGTTGTTGAAAAAGTTTATTCTCAAGCCCTTGGTGAATTGACAGATGAGAATGCTAAGCAGGAAGGCTATCAGACTGTAGAAGAGTATAAGCAATCGATCCTGTCAATCCATCCTGGAATGCCTTGGCTGCCAAAAATGAGGGTATGGGTTCATGAGTTTCGTCTCATCCAAGATTAATTTTTATGCTGTATAGATTGCTTCTTTACATACATATTGCTAGTGTAATATTATCGATTGGTCCTTTTTTTGTATTGATTCCGATACTCAAAAAGCTGCATACCTCGCAAATCGCGATACAACAGAGCTATTTGGATGTATTCCGGTTTGCTGTGAGGTTGGCAAAGCATGCGGGACATGTACTGGTTGGATCAGGGGTATTGTTGGTACTAGCGGGCCATTGGTCGTGGAAGACATCTTGGATTGTGATGACGATTCTACTTTTGGTGAGTTCATTATTTTTCCTAGCTAGAGCCTTTTCACCGACCATTCGGAAATTCAGTGAACCAACCCATGACGGGAGAATATTGATTCAGAAGCTTCGTCGATCTATCTGGATTTACATCGTTCTTTTGATGATAATGCTATGGTTCATGGTGGTAAAGCCTACGTTATGGTAGGTGCAATTCAATTAAGCAGACAGGATATCTTTTATCGGAAGCCCTGTCTGCTTTTTTGTCCTTCTTTTAAATGAATTACGAATAAAAGCTCAAAAAAATAAGTATCTCGACCTATTTCAAATGCTATATGAAGTAAGTTTCTTGATTTGAATAGGGAGGACCTAAGACCTGCTTCAAACAGTGATCGTAAAAAAATGTTCTATTCGAACAAAAATTTCACTGAAAATTTCTAAAAAAAAATTCTTGACGGATTATAAAAAGAGAGATAACATAAACTCAATAATTTAAAAACTTAATAAATTCTATTACTTATCCAGAGAGGTGGAGGGACTGGCCCTGCGATACCTCGGCAACGGGTTTGTTGTTTCGTAACAAATACCGTGCTAATTCCTGCAAATCGTTCAAACGATTTGAAAGATAAGAAGTAAAGTGGCTTATAGATTATAACCCCTCTTCTTATCTGTCTTATTGGATAAAAAGAGGGGTTTTTTGATGCGGTGCTATGTGAGAGAAAGGGAGAAATACAGATATAAATCCTAGTTTTCATATATGTTTACTTAGTTATTTTAGTTGAAATAAATTGTATTGGAGGAAGTAATTTGATTGAGATTAAAAATGTCTCCAAGGTTTATCCTGGAAGGCCACCAATTAAAGCTTTAAATAATATTAATATGAAAATTGAGAAAGGTGAGATCTTTGGAATCATTGGTTTTTCCGGAGCTGGAAAAAGTACATTGATTCGTTGTTTAAATAGACTTGAAGAGCCAACAGAAGGATCTGTTCTGATTGATGGATTGAACCTGATGACATTAAATGATGAAGACTTACGCAAGACACGTAGAAAAATTGGTGTCGTATTTCAACATTTTAATCTACTTTCAGCCAAAACGGTATTTGATAATATAGCAATGCCGCTATACCTTGAAGGAAAGAAGAAACGGGATGTTCAGGAAAAGGTAATGGAATTAATTGAATTTGTAGGACTTACAGGGAAGCAAGATGTATTTCCGGGGCACTTATCGGGGGGACAAAAGCAAAGAGTGGGAATAGCAAGGGCACTCGTAACAGACCCAGATCTATTGCTATGTGATGAAGCTACATCTGCGTTAGACCCTGAAACAACAAAGAATGTATTAGAACTTTTAAGGAAGGTAAATAAATCCTATAATCTTACAATTTTCCTTATTACCCATGAAATGAGTGTAATTCGTGATTTATGTGATAAAGTGGCCGTCATTGATAATGGTGAAATTGTTGAAGAAGGTAATGTTTATGACGTTTTTACGAAACCACAAAAAAGTATTACAAAGAATTTTGTTAACACTGTATTACAAAATGAGGTGCCATCTAAATTATCCAAATCATTATCAAAAGGAAAATATTATCAATTAGTCTTCCTAGGTGACAAGGCGGCCAACCCATTATTATCTGAGGTTCTTAAAAAATTCGATATTCATTTAAACATACTTTATGGATCGATCACAGAGCTACAAGAAAGACCTTATGGTAATTTGCTTGTGGCACTCGAAGGAACAAAAGAGGAAAGCGCAAAAGCTATTAAATTTATTTCGGAAAAGGGAATCGATGTAAGGGAGGTTGAGTTAAATGGAGCTTAATTGGGAATTCTTTTGGCCTCAGTTTTTGCAAGCAACTCAAGATACATTTCTAACTGTATTAGGGTCATTTATTTTTGGCACAATTATAGGATTGCCTTTAGGTATTATCTTAGTTGTAACAAGGCCAGGTCATATAATGGAAAACAAACCTTTATTTACATTGTTAAATACCATTATTAATATTGTTCGATCCGTACCATTTATTATTTTGCTAGTTGCCATTATTCCATTTACTAGATTATTGACAGGAACGTCCATTGGTGTAGTAGCAGCAATTGTTCCGCTTTCGATTTTTGTAGGGCCTTATTTAGCAAGATTGATTGAGAACTCAATGCTAGAAGTAGATAAGGGAGTACTGGAAACAGCCTATTCAATGGGAGCAACAAAGTTTCAGATCATTGTGAAGTTTATTTTGCCTGAAGCGATTCCATCGTTGATTCTTTCATTTACAACAGCAACGATTGGATTGATTGGATCGACTGCGGCAGCTGGTGCTGTTGGTGCTGGTGGATTAGGTGACTTAGCTATTACATATGGTTATCAGCGCTTTGAAACATTGGTTATTATCATTACTGTTGTGTTACTAGTAGTCATTGTTCAAATCATACAAAGTTTAGGAAATACGTGGTCAAGATACGTAAGGAGGAAAAGAGGATGAAAAAGTTTTTTACTATTTTTGTAGCATTATTATTAACGGTTTCGGTATTATCAGCATGTGGTTCTAAAGCATCATCAGGTAATGGGAAGGAGAGAACAGTTAAGATTGGTATTAACGGTGATGACTATGAACTTTGGAATATTGTACAAAAACAAGTAAAAAGTGAAGGGATTAAATTGAAAATTATTTCATTTTCAGATTATGTTCAGCCTAACACAGCACTTAATGACGGTAGTCTTGATTTAAATGCTTTTCAAACGATTACATATATGAACCAATTTAAAGGTGATCATAATTTAGATATTTCTGCGATTGGCTCGACGGTGATTGCGCCAATGGGGATCTACTCACATAAGTTTAAAAACCTAAGTGATATTCCAGATGGAGCAACTATTACAATACCAAATGATGTTACGAACGCAGGCCGTGCACTTAAACTATTACAATCTTCAAAGTTAATTAGTTTAGTAGATAATTTTGACCCTAAAGGAAGTATTGAACAAATTAAAGAAAATCCTAAGCATCTAAAAATCAAACCGATTGCTGCAGGGCAAACAGCTAGATCATTGGATGATGTGGCAGCAGCGATCATCAATAATGGATTCGCCGTTCAAGCGGGATTAGACCCTGCAAAGGATCCACTTTATAAAGAAGATCCAAATGATAAAGCAGCTATGCCGTATATCAATGTTATTGCATCTCGTACGAAGAATAAAAATGACAAGGACTTTGCAAAGATTGTAAAGGCCTATCAATCAAAAGAAGTTCATGATTACATTATCAAGCGTGACAAAGGGGCTACAGTTCCAGTAGTCATTTCGATTGATAAAATTAAAAATCTATAAAGCTAGTTCATGCTTATTTAAAAGAATGGAAGGGAGATCGTTTATATGACAGTCAAAATTGAAACTCAAAGAGAACAAATTGTGAAAAGTATTGAGAAATCGAAGGAAGTCTATCTTGAAATTAGCCACAAAATTCATGAGAAACCTGAAATAGGCAATCAAGAATTTTTTGCATCAGAAACTCATACTAAGATTCTGATAGAAGCTGGTTTCGATGTAACACGTAATATTGCTGGACATGAAACAGGCTTTGTAGCAAGGAAAAAGTCATCTAAGATAGGCCCAACCATCGCTTTTTTAGCAGAATACGATGCACTACCTGGTCTTGGTCATGCATGCGGACATAATATTATTGGAACAACGAGTGTGGCAGCAGGGATCGCTCTTGCTGAAGTTATTTCTGAAACCGGAGGAGAGGTTGTCATATTTGGAACTCCTGCAGAAGAGGGGGGACCAAACGGAAGTGCAAAGGGGAGTTTCGTAAAACATGGATTACTAGAAGGTGTGGATGCAGCTCTTATGCTCCACCCAAGTGGTAAAACAGGTTTGTCGAGTCCATCTTTGGCAGTAGATCCATTAGACTTCCATTTTTATGGAAGAGCAGCTCATGCTGCTGGATCACCAGAACATGGAATCAATGCCTTAGATGCAGTAATCCAGTTATTCAATGGTATTAATGCCCTTCGTCAGCAACTTTCTAGTGATGTTCGCATACACGGAATTATCACTCATGGAGGCGATGCACCAAATATTATTCCGGAGTATGCTTCAGCAAGATTTTTCATCCGTGCTAGTACTTGGAAGCGTACGGAGGAAGTATCTACTAAGATTCGTAATATTGCCGAAGGAGCAGCCCTTGTAACAGGTAGTACTGTGAAAATTGAAAGATTCCAAAATGAAGTCCATGATTTTATTATCAATCAATCTCTTGATGAGATTGTAGGTGAAGAACTAAGCCTATTGGGTGAAGAAGTGCATGGTAAAAGCGGCGGGCTTGGATCTACTGATGCTGGAAATGTAAGCCATGTTGTTCCGACCTCTCACGCATATATTAAAATTGGACCTGATGATTTAATTGCTCATACAAATGAATTCCGTGAAGCTGCGAAGTCGCCACTTGGTGATCATGCACTAGTAACGGGTGCAAAAGCATTGGCTCTGACGGGCTATCGTTTAATAACTGATAAAAACCTTTTGGAAAAGGTTCAAAATGAATTTCAACAAACAGAAAAATAGTTAGATTGAACGGTCAAAAAGATGGTCTGAATTACCATCTTTTTGACCGTTTTATTTTAGAAAGTACAGTTTAATGACATTATTTGTTTTATTTAGTAGCCTTCTGCTAATTTCTCTTTTTCGTTAATTCCGTTGTAAAACATTACCCCATTTCAACTTTTATCAAAACGTAATCCCAATTTTACTAAATCTTAAATTTTAAAGATTAAACTAAAATTTAGATATGTATTCTACAAGTTTATCACTCTATAAATCTTTGATAGGGGTAATTTAATATGGTTTCTTTAAGTAAAGTAAACGATTTATCAGATGAAAGTGTTAAATATGCACAACAGCATCTAGCAAACGAAAGGACTTATTTAGCATGGATACGAACTGCAATCTCAATTACTGGTGTAGGATTTTTAACAACTTCACTACACTTTACAATTAAAATTAGTGATAACCAGTTCATCAATACATTAGCAATTTTTCTTGGCATATATGCATGTGTTGTTGGTTTAATTTCTGGAGTATTGGCTACTATTTTGTACAGTAAAAAGCGGAAAGAAATTCAAAATGGAAAATTTATACCTGCACATAATTCAATTATACTTGTATCAATTCTATTTTCTTTTTTAGTTTTCATGATTGTGTTGTATTTGTCTTTATTATTATTTAATTAAACCTGAATGTTTCATTTTTTTCTCTGTTATTTTTATAGGGATATTTTTACTGAAATCGAATATTACATAAAGTGGACACTAAAATGAATGGAGTGATTGATATTTTTTATCCTGAGTCTCGGTTTGAATCGATTAATGGAATGGAGCTTCATTTTACAGAATGGGGAGAAAGAAAAAATCCAACTGTTGTTTGTTGGCATGGTTTAACTAGGAATGGTAGGGATTTTGATATTTTAGCTCGTCATTTAGCTAAAGATTACCATGTAATTTGCCCAGATACGATTGGACGAGGTTTAAGTCAGTGGAGTACTTCTCCTGAGCATGATTACTGTTTTGAAAACTATGTAAATCTAGCGATTGGTTTATTAGACCGTTTAGAAATTGATCAAGTTCGTTGGGTAGGGACTTCGATGGGTGGAGCAATTGGAATGCGACTTGCTGGCACGCCTAAACATCTAAACCGTATTTCTCATTTAGTCTTAAATGATATCGGGGCTGGAGCTTCAGAAAACCAACCACAAGATATTGAAGGAATTAAGAGAATTATTAGCTATGTTGGTACACCGCCTCAATTTCAAACATTCACTGAATTGAAGAATTACTATAAATTAATTTATCATTCATTTGGTGTCTCGAGTGAAGAAGAATGGAATGATTTTACGCAAAATTCATGCCGAAGAAGAGATGGAGGTGGAATTGGCCCTGATTATGATCCTAAAATTGCATTACAATTTCAGCATACTGAAGATTTAACCTTGTGGAATTACTGGGAAGCTATACAGTCCAAGATTTTACTCATACGAGGAGAAGTTTCTGATGTCTTGCCACTTGATGTAGCATTAAAAATGAAGGAAACGAAAAATTTTCAAATGGAAACAATACCTAAAGTTGGTCACGCACCTGCTTTAAATACGAATGAGCAAATTTCAATCATTGATGAATTTTTAAAAGAAATTTAGGTTTTATTTGATCTATTTGAAATTGTGGTTGTTCCTTTTGTCGGGTTTACTGACTAAGGAGCGGCCTTTTTTATAGAAAATATAATTGATGAACTATGTTGGGGGATCATAGCAACATTCTTGATGGGATGATTGCCCTTTTTTTTAATTTTTTATTCAATATAGTAAGAATAAGAGCATACTTGCATATTTTCTATGTGGGAATAGCCAAGATTGTACAATTTTCATGTCATAATACCTAAACTGGTATGGGTAATTTTTCATCTTAATTGCGGTTCTTAGGAATTTAATTGCAGTTTTGCTATTTTTAATTGCGATTTTCAAAATTTAATTGCAGTTTTGCTATTTTTAATTGCGGTTTTCGAAATTTAATTGCAGTCCATTATATTGTAGCTTTTCATCTTTTATTTGCACTTCATATTTTAACGATGTAACAGTAGATAAATAAAAAAAGATTGAACCAATGTAATATAAACATCTGTTCAATCTTTTTTATTATTTAAAGAATGTTGCCCAAAGTAAATATACATTTAATACTGCAATAACGGATGCAATCGTCCAAGCCACTGATTTAAGCCAAGTTTTATTAACAAATTTACCCATTTTCTTTTCATCACTAGTGAACATGACAAGTGGTATAACCGCGAAAGATAACTGTAAAGATAAGATTACCTGACTTAGTATTAATAAGTCTGCAGTTCCATTTGCTCCATAAAAATAAGTGACGATAAGGGCTGGTGTAACAGCAATTAAACGAGTAATCATTCTTCTTATCCAAGGTTTAAGCTTAATATTTAAAAAGCCTTCCATTACAATTTGCCCAGCTAGAGTACCTGTTAAAGTAGAATTTTGACCTGAAGCCAATAATGCCAAGCCGAAAAATGTACTGGCTAAAGTCGTTCCTAGTAAAGGAGTAAGAAGCTGGAATGCATCTTCAATTGATGCAACATTTGTATGACCTGATTTGTAGAAAGTTGAAGCAGCTAATATTAAGATGGCTGCATTTACAAACAATGCAATCATTAATGCAACTGTTGAGTCAATTGTCGCAAATTTTATGGCTTCTTTTTTACCAGCATCAGATACATCAAACTTTCTAGTTTGAACGATTGAAGAGTGTAGATATAAGTTATGAGGCATAACAGTTGCCCCTAAAATTCCTAAAGAAATATAAAGCATTTTTGGATCTGTAATAACTTGAGAACTTGGAATGAATCCACCAAATACAGCTTTTACATCAGGTTGAGACATAATCAATTCAAAAACAAAACTACCTGTTATTAATATGATCAATGAAATAACGAAAGCCTCGATATACCTAAATCCTTTATTTTGTAAAAGTAAAACAATGAATATATCTAAAGTTGTTAAACAAATTCCATAAAACAACGGAATACCAAATAATAGATTTAAAGCGATGGCTGACCCTATTAATTCAGCTAAGTCACATGCAGCGATTGCGGCTTCACAAAGCACCCAAAGCATAAATGATACAGGTTTACTGAAGTGGTCTCGACATGCCTGGGCTAAATCTTTACCGGTAACGATACCTAATTTAGCAGCTAATGATTGTAGAATGATGGCCATAAGATTAGAAATTAAAATAACAGATAATAAATTGTAATTAAATGCAGATCCACCTGCTATTGAAGTTGCCCAGTTTCCAGGGTCCATATATCCAACTGCAACTAAATATCCTGGGCCAGCAAATGCTAGAAACTTACGGAAATTACTAGCTTTCTTTGGAACAGATAATGAACGATGAACCTCTTGCAAACTAGGTTGTGTATGTTCCTGTCTCCATCCAGCTTCTTTATATATGACTTTTTCTTGTGTTTCTTGTGACATGTTTCCCACCACCTGTTTTATTGTACACATCAAATAGTTTTTCCCTAGGGAAAGTTTTTTAAATTATATGCTGATTTTAACACAATAGTTCCCAAATGTAATAAAAAATTTTTGATAACTTCGTAAATTTTTAGTAAACAGATAATATACGTAGAATATTTTCCTTTTCTTTGTTTCTGCTTTTTTACTATTTCTTATGCAGTTCATTCAGATAGTTCTGTTTTTTTTAGAATGCTGAAGTTTATTATCGAGTTATTTATTTTCAAGTGTGATATAATAGTCGAAAAATTCAGTGATATTTGTGGACGCTTATAAAAAAATTAAACGATTTGGGAGAGAAATCTATGAAGTTTGTATTAGTATTCGGCCCTCAAGCTGTGGGGAAAATGACTGTGGGGCATGAACTAGAAAAAATAACAGATTTAAAATTATTTCATAATCACATGACAATTGATTTGGTAAGTAAGTTTTTTGATTATGGAACAAAAGAAGGAAGTCGACTAGTTAATTTATTTCGAAAAGAAATATTTGAAGAGGTGTCCAAAAGTGACTTATATGGAATGATTTTTACTTATGTTTGGGCTCTCGATCTAAAATCTGATTGGGATTATGTTGAGAAAGTTTGTACTATATTTGAGTCAAAAGGGGCAACAACCTATTTTGTTGAACTTGAAGCAGAACTAGATGAGAGACTTGCACGGAATAAAACTCCGCACAGATTAGAACATAAGCCAACAAAAAGAGATATTGAATGGTCTGAAGATAATCTTTTGAAGACAATGGAAAAATTTAGATTAAACTCAATAGAAGGGGAAATTCAGAAGGAAAATTATCTAAAAATAAATAACACAAATATGAGTGCAGAAGAAGTAGCTAAATTAATAAAAGAAAGATTTGCTTTGTAAGTAGCAATTAATAGATTACCTTTAATTTACTGATAGTTTTTTAAGAAAGTAAAAAAGCAAGAAGGTTAAAACAGCTTATTCTTAAAAGATTCATGAGTAAGTCAAAAACAAAAAGATGACAATAAGGTACCCATAAGCAGGCTGTAGTGGAAATTATCCTCACTCTTAACAGTTTACATATAAGTAGATTAGACTTTTTTCAACAACGTGAAAAACCACCTAATTATATTTAGGTGGTTTTGTTTTTATTAGTTGTTATTAGGGTCAGTATCGTCGTAGTATGTACTTCCACCAGTTTGAGCATTAAATGTCCAATCAACTTTTAGCTTGTCACCTTGGAATTCATTTTGGTCTTTTCCATTATCTACAAACTCAAATAATACGAAAATCTTTTCTTTTTGGCCTGCTTGAATACCATCTGGACCATTTTGACCACCAACGAAGTTTGTAATTGCTGTAAGATCAGGAGTTTGATTTTGTAAGTCATATAATGTCGTTTCAACGATTTCATTTGTAGCACTGCTTGTGTTGTACATAATCGTTACTTTAATATGTTTAGCAAAGTCTTCTTTGTTATTATTTTTTGCGTCTTCAACATGATATTTAGTGTTTAATAAAACTTTGTTAATATCTAGAGTTCCATTGTTTTCTAACGTAAATTCACGATATACTTCATCACCAGGTTTTAAATTGCTAATATTTACAACAGCATTAGGGTTCATACCTAAGTCTAATGTACCTGCTGCGAACGTATTATCAGTTTTAATTGTATCGCTAAAATATGCAAAGGTACCTCCACTAATTAATGACAAACCGACTGCTCCACTCATTACAACTTGACCAATTCTCTTAGTAAAACTCATTTCATTTCCCCCTTAAGGTTTATTTATTAAACTCTTAAGCTTTTATTTTGTACTTAAGAGATCTAACCAACTTCATCCTGCAGTTTTTTGTTCAAACTCTTTTCTTAATTGGAACAAATTGCGTATTGCATAAAGAGTTAATAGAATACCTGGAACAATTAACAAAAGTGCAGACCCAGCTTTAGAGCTTACAAAATTTAATGCAAAACCTACATACGGAACCGTGAAATTTGAATATTTTCCTACGATATTTTGAGGGTACACTGTCCATAAGTCTTGAGCATTATTGTTATCACCCTTCGTTTTATATGAAATTTCTCCATTTTTATAGTGGACAACTGCTATTCTGTGAGTGATCAACTTATTATCCATTTGGAAGGTAATAATATCGCCTTTTTGATATGACGATGGATTTGCACCTAGCTTAACGGCAATAATTGAACCCGTTTTAAAAGTAGGTTCCATAGATCCAGATAAAACAGCTTTTAATTGGTAGCCTAAAATGGTAGATTCTCCACCTGTAAACCTAGAAGAAATCACAATGAAAGCTAAGAAACACAAGATGACAATAGAAATACTTTTAAAAATATTACCTACAATTAATAGAATTTTCTTCAACATGAGATATCACCTATTCGTTTAGAGTTATATTTACTGAATTATTAGAAATTTATTTTGAGATTGTATCTGTATTTGTATTATCAGAATCCTGGCCCAGAACAGAATCAGTATCGGTATGACCAGAATCCTGGTTCGGAATTGAATCTGTATCAGAATTATTTGAATCCCGGCTTGGAATTGAATCTGTATTAGAGTTATTAGAATCCTGGCTCGGAGTTGAATCTGTATTAGAGTTATTAGAATCCTGGCTCGGAATTGAATCTGCATCAGAACTATTAGAACTTTGGTCCTGAACAGAATCGGTAGCATTTTTAGGTTCACTAGTATCGTTATAAATTTTTTCTTTCTTTTCATTGATTAGGGTTTGAATAGTAGATTTAATAGAAGCTATCTTTTTAAGATTAATTGTTTCATTTAATTGCTGGATTAGTTGGTTAACAATCTGGTAGCCCTTTCTCTCATATTCATAGTTGCTTTGTTCAGTTTCAGGAAGTTCATGAATTTGATTGTGATAAAAGTTCAACTGCTCTTGTATACTTTGTAAGCTCTTAATTTCATTTTTTATTTCATGTTCATCATTAAGAACAGAAGTAAGTAAATTTGACAATTCTGAGCTAGTTCCATTAATTGATGTCTTTAGGATGGACTCGTATAAATGATTAGCTCTTGTTGAATGATCCTTTGCAGCTAGTTCTAGTAGTTGAATTGTTTTTGGAAAAACAATGGCTGCAGAAACGACTTGTTCTGAAGATGCTTGACTAGAAAAGGTTGCCTCCGTTTGACCAACTGTTTGCATTACTAAGTAAAATTGAATAGAGCATAAACTTACGATGATGGAGACTTTTTTTCTTGCTTGTTTCAAATTTTCACTCCTTTACAAAAGCCCTGATGGAATTCATTATTGCTCAATTGTCAGAAAATTGAAAGCGGGTTATTTTCGAGTTAAATACCGGTAGTATTTTGTCGTAAATAGTCGTTAGTTGGATAAAAAGCTAAAAAAACAGCTGATAAAGAACCCGACTTCGATATATTGATTTAATTTTGAATATTCTCAATAATGAAAATTGCAGTCGCAACAAAATTTAATAAGGGGTGAAAGTTTTGAAAATGAAAAAAGAGAAAAGAATGAGAAGAAAAGCAATTCCAGCTGTAATGGCATTAACTGTGGCATTTAGTGGAGGGCTAACAACTTTACCTTCATTTGTAAATGCAAAAGCAAGTGCAGCGACAGTTAATCAAGCTTTAAGTAAGGAAGAGATAGTAAAAGCGTACCTGAATTCAAAGGTAAAAAGTCTTGCAAGATCAGGTTCTGGATGGGAACAATTTAAGATTGTAGGTGAAGAAGCTAACAGTGTCACTGATACTTACCATGTAAGAACAATTGAACAGTATAAAGGAATTCCGATTTATGGTTCAGGACAAACTGTAGCATTAGATGCAAATAATAATGTTTACGCATCATTTGGTGATGTAACTCAAACATTATCTCGCGCAATTATTCCGACTGAAGCTTCAATTTCTGAGGACGATGCTGTAGCAACTGCAAAAGAAAGTATTGATTCACAAATCGGCGTTGTTAAAAATTATGATGGAATTGATACACAATTAACGATCTACCCATATAAAGGAAAGTATTACTTAGCGTATTTAGTTAAGGCTTCAACTTCTGTTCCAGCACCAGGATATTTCCACTATTTTGTAGATGCTACAAATGGCGAAATCATTAATAGCTACAATGCAATTGATAATGTTGATGTGTCAAAACTTACAGTTACTACTGGAAAAGGTTTGGACGTATTTGGTAAAATGCAAACTTTCCCAGTAGGAAAAGATACTTCAACTGGTTCAAGCTATTTATATGGCGGTTCAGTAACTGGTTCAACAACAAGTCCTACTATCGTGCCACTAGCAACATTTGATGCTCATCGCATGCCTGAAACTTCATTTATCATATTATCAGCACTTTTAGGATTTACTGGATTTGAAGTAACAACAACTAGCCCAACTAACTTCTTCTATGACCCTGCTGCGGTATCAGCTCATGTTAATGCTGATAAAGTAAATAAATATTATCAAAATGTATTTAAGCGTAATAGCTTAGATAACAAAGGTATGACTTTAATTAGTACAGTTCACGTGGGAGCAAAATGGAATAATGCAGCATGGAATGGAAAACAAATGTTATACGGAGATGGCGATGGAGTTGTTTTAGGCGCACTTTCTGGTGGATTAGATGTAATTGGACATGAAATGACACATGGTGTGATTGAAAAGTCAGGCCTAGATTTAACATATAGTGGAGAGTCTGGAGCACTAAACGAGTCATTGGCAGACATCTTTGGAACATTCGTTCAAATCTATACAACAAAAGTAAACGAGTGGGAAATGGGTGAAGACGTTTACACGCCAACTAAACCAGGTGACGGTGGTCTCCGTTCATTAAGCGACCCAGGTTCAGTACGTGTAAGCACGAAATATATGCCTTCAGGTTACTATCCAGATACTTATCAAGATCGATATTTAGGTACAGAAGATAATGGTGGAGTGCATATTAATAGTGGTATTAACAACAAAGCTGCATACTTAATTACACAAGGTGGTACAAACAACGGCTATACGATTACTGGAGTTGGTGTAAATAACGCACAAAAAATTTACTATCAAGCTTTAAAATATCTAACTGCTGATTCTAACTTTAAAGAAATGAGAGCAGCAGTAATTCAGGCATCACGTGATTTCTTCCCAGATAAAAACGGAGTACCTTCTGCTCAAACGAAGGCTGTTATGGATGCATATACTTCTGTAGGTGTTTACGAATAATAAAATTAAACCATGAACTAGTTTGCCTGTTCATGGTTTTCTTATTTTCTGTTAAATTTTTCCTACATTTTTAAAAACGTATACTAAGTAATAATTATTAATTTTCCATTAAAATATTCTCATAAATTGTGTGTATAGCATGATGGAAACTAAGTCGAACTATTGTATATTTAGTATAAGTTTTAAGATAGGAGGAGCAAACAATGATCGAAGGAGAAGTTATAAGATTTTATCGTACTAAAGCCGGGCTAACACAAGAAGAACTAGGAAAAGGAATTTGCTCTTCCAAGCACGTAGGAAAGATTGAAAGAGGGAATACATCCTACTCTTCTGAGATTATTACCTTGTTTTCTGAACGATTACAAATTGATATTCGAAAAGAAATTGCTAACTTTGAAAATCTTGAAAAAAAACTACTAAACTGGCATACAGCAATTATTAAGCTAAGAATGAAGGAAGTTGATTCATATAAAAAAGAGCTAGAAAAAAGCCCTTTTATTAATTCGCCAAAATATGATGCTTGGTATCAATTGCTGCTAGCAAGATATTATCTCCTAAAGAACGACTATAAAAATACGTATACAATTATTCAAAGTATACAAAGTAACTATAAAAATCTACCTCCTTTTGAAAGAAATCTCCTTTTGCATGTAATAGGAATTTATTATTTAAATAATTACAATAATTCAAGTACAGAGAATCATCATAAAGCAATTCAAACTTTAAAGAAGATTGATCTAAACGAGTATGGGAATCCCGAATACTACTATCATTTAGCTGTAGCATATGGATGGGTTGATTCTAAGGTAATGGCTTATGTCTATGCAGAAAAAGCGCTTAAATATTTTAAAGATACAAGTAATTATTTACGTGCCATAAATGCTGAATCAATCATGCTTTTACAATCAAGCAACGATGGGCATCTAGACTTTAAAAAATTAAAACAATCATATAAAAATCTGATTCATGATAGCGAAACGCTCAATGCGCCAGATAAAACAGGTATGTTATTAAATAACTTTGCTTTGGAATATTTTAAAAGAAAAGATTATGAAAAAGCGCAAAAATATTATAAGGCAGCATTACAATTGGAGAAAAAGCCTTCGGTAATTTATCTTCAACGTTTGAATAATTATCTTAAAAGTTCATTTGAAGGTAAATTGATGCGCAAGTCTGCATTATTAAATAATGCTCAAAAAGGTCTAACAATCGCAAATAATTTAAAGAATCAACATTATCAAATCCTTTTTACATTACTAATCTATTTGATTGAAAATAAAACGAAAGAATACATAGAGTACATAGAAAAAACAGCTTTTCCATATTTTAAGTCACGCAATCATACTATTTTCATGAAACGATATGGTAAGGAGCTGTATGTTTATTATGTGAAAGAAAAAGAGTTTGAAAAGGCAGTTGAAATGTCTAATTTCTTAATAGATGTTATTAAAATACATAACTAAAGGACTGTTGTTGGGCAGTCCCTTTAATTTTTTTAGTAAAACTTAAGTAAGCATTTTTAAATAAAAATTGAAAAAATAATAGAATAGTGCATTACATTCTCAATTAAAAACATATATTTAATACAAACTTATTCTCAAAAAGTTTAATATCAATAGATTGACTTGACGTAATAGGGGGTGAATGGACATCACAAAGGATCTTTTATCTGACAAAAATTTTGTCATTAATGCAGGAAATATTCCCTCTATACAAGCAGGTACATATTCCACTCGTCCAGACAATCCTCAAATAGGTAGTATTTTTTTAGATACAAAGTATCGTATTTTTTATAGGTATAATGGTTCGAAATGGGAAGCGCTAATTACAAACGTCAATATTGGAGCATTAGGTTGGGCTGCACCATCAACTCCTTTAAAAACAACGAATCAATTATTTTTCGCCGTATCAGATGGTTTAAGTAAAATTTATACTAGTCGTGATGGAATTGAGGAATATGGTATAACAACGATTAGGTCACCAGATGAGGTTTCGTATATAAATTTGTTTATTAATGGAATGCTTCAGCCGACCGTAAATTATAAAATTGAACGCGATAAGTTGACTCTTCTTACTGAAGATATTCCATTGAAAGGTACGATCATAATCATTCAATTTATATCTCTATTTTTATGATGGGTTATTGATTAGAAATATTTTAAAACTGATAAAAAAATGTGCCTATAAAAGACACTGAATAGTAGAAGTTTAATTAGAGGGGTTCTCAAAAAGTCTAAATTTTTGAGGCCCTTTTTTAATGGCAAAACTTCTGCAAAATAAACAGCGAACTGCAAATAAAAATAACGAAACTGCAAATAAAATCTTCATAACTGCAATTAAAAATGGCAAAACTGCAAACTAAATCTTTATAACCACAAATAAAATAAACAATACTGCAAATAAAATAAAATATTACCCATACCAGCTAAGGTATTACCTGCTAAAAATTAGTCAATGGAAGATACATACTATTTTAAAACTAGCAAATTTGTGCTAATTCTTACTAAAACGAATAAAAATTGATTCAAAATATCAACTACATTTAAAAAATGTAACTAGGATACTTCAACTTTACGTTCAAAATACCCCAAACACTAAAGCTTTGAAGTAAATTATTCCCCTTGATCGCGAAAAGTATTAAAAAAAGTTCCCTTAAGGAACTTTTTTTTGAGCATTTATTATGTTGAAACAGTAATATCGGAAGTAGGTGCAAAACTTACTATTTCCAACACAATTGGAGTGTCAGCTAAAATTCCGTCTCCTCCAGCAGGTACAGTGATCGCTAATGAACCAACACCCGTTGCTCCAGGAGTGTATGCTGAAATACCACTCATTTGTAAAACACCGTTAATGTAGACATTAAAGTAGCTATTATTTGTAGGTAATGTCGGTAGTGTAGTAACTGCAGCGCCAGTATCTGTTAAAAAATTAGCTGCGTCAATTGTTAAAGTTGCTCCGGCTGCAGTAGAAGTGGTAGTAACGTAAAAGAATCTTGAATCTGTAGGGACTGTTTCAACAGTTGATGAAGCAGAAACGAGAATTTTCATTAGTTGAAGTGCCATCTGGATTGCTCCTTTCTATTAAGATTGACTCTTTTCGAAATGATTGTTGTAAACAAGCTTTTTAAAGCTGGTTGTAAAACAAGGTGTGGGGTTTCTGTAGGAGTATCAGAAAAAGTGAAATACTTTAGATGCTAACGGATGACTACTCTATGAGTAAAATCAGCTAGTCATCTTCTTAAAGAGCAACAAGAATTACGAAAACAGTCTTAATGTACTACAATAATAATTTTATGTTTAAAAATACAAAATTGTATGGGGGACAAACTATATTACGAAAATTTTTTTATCACGTTATAATACATCAGCATTTCTGCCCATGAAAAATAGAAAAAGGATATTAAAATTAAAATATGATATGATTTTTTAAATAATTGAACTAATTTTAAAGAATGGAGATAAAGTATGATTCGAATTTTAATTGTGGATGATGATTCTCATATACGAGAGTTATTGAAAATGTATTTACAAACTGAAGGTTATACGACATTTGAAGCAGCGAGCGGAGACGAAGCTTCTACATTGCTTGAACAACAACAAATTAATTTAGCGATTGTAGATATCATGATGCCAGGTAAAGATGGGTACCAGCTTTGTGAAGAAATAAGGGAGTATTATGATTTTCCAGTAATATTGTTAACAGCAAAAAGTGAGCTTTCTGATAAAGAAAAAGGTTTTGCTGTTGGAACGGATGATTATTTAACAAAACCCTTTGAACCAAAAGAGATACTGTTTCGAATTAAGGCATTGTTAAGACGATACAATATGATTAGCGCTCAAAAAATTAAACTGAACGAAACCGTTATTGATCGAAAAAGCTATGAGGTTTACTGTAATGGCAAACTACTTATGCTTCCAATGAAGGAATTTGAATTGCTGTCCCAATTGGCAAGTTATCCAGATCGAATTTTTACACGTGATGAATTGATTCAATTAATTTGGGGTTCTGATTTTGAAGGTGATGATCGAACAATAAATGTTCATATTAAACGTTTACGTGAAAGGTTTTCGACTTTAACGGATGACTTTAGTATAAAAACTGTTCGTGGTGTTGGTTATAAATTGGAGGTAACTAAGAAGTGAAAACCTTATACATACGCATTGTTCTTACAATCCTCGGTGTAATGATTTGTAGTAGTTTATTGGCTTTCTTTCTTTCAAATGTGTATTACCATTATAATCTAAAGCCTTATAATGATAAGAAATTAACTAAAATGGCTTTAGACGTTGGTACTTTTTATGAAGAAAATAATGATATCAAATTAGCAAATTATTTAAAAAGTATTAGCAAATTGGGATATCAAATTTTATTAGTAGATCAACAAGGAAAACAATCCTTTTATGGTGGGTCTTTTAGAGAAAAAAAACTAGATCATAAAGTGATTGATTCTGTTATAAACGGAAAGGTCTACCATGGTATTGCCGAATTTCCAACATCATTATTTGTAACTGGTTTTTTTGACAATACATTGAGTAATACAGTTGGTGTTCCTATTAAATCGAGTAATCATCATTTGGCGCTTTTTATGCGTCCAAATGTACAGCTTCAATTTGGTGAATTGCGTATACTCTTTTCGATTCTCCTTTTACTGACAATTGTATTAAGTATCGTATTCGTTCTAGTTAGTACAAGGTATATTGTAAAACCGATTATTAAATTAACTGAAGCAACTAAAAAAATTGCAGAAGGAAAATATAATGTTCAATTGCAAATTAAACGCCAAGACGAAATAGGAAAACTGGCTAATCACTTTTCGCACATGTCACAAAGATTAGGACAAATTGAGGCGATGCGTCAGGAGTTTGTTTCGAATGTATCTCATGAAATTCAATCACCACTTGCTTCGATACAAGGTTTTTCGCAGTCACTACAAACTGAAAAATTAACAGAAGAACAAAAGAAACATTACTTATCGATTATAGAGGAAGAAAGTAAAAGAATGTCCTTGTTAAGTAAACAATTATTAACGTTAGCTGCCTTAGATAAGGAAGAAAGTATATTGCAAAAAACATCTTTTGATGTTGCCGAACAAATTAAACAAGTAGTTTTTACAACTGAATGGAGTTGGAGAAACAAGGAGCTCGCCATTGATTTGGAATTACCACAAACTTTTGTGTATGCTGATAAGAATCTACTGCATCAAGTTTGGACAAACCTAATGACGAATAGCATTAAATTTAATCATGAAGGTGGATCAATCTCAGTAAAACTGAGTAGTAATGAAGAGTATGTTCAAGTTGAATTTCAAGATACTGGAATTGGTATTTCCGATAAGGATTTGCAACAAATATTTAATCGGTTTTTTATTGCTGATAAAGCAAGAAATCGAAAGGAATCCAGTAGTGGCTTAGGTTTAGCGATTGTTAAACATATCATAGAATTACATAATGGGCATATAGAAGTAAGCAGTAAAGTAGGCGAAGGAACCAAATTTCATCTATCCATACCTAATATGAAAGAGTCCTGATTTTATAATTGTAATCGGCTGTTCACCTGTTGTTCATCTAACATTCCTATACTTTAAATTACAAAGAGTGATACTTTCTTTCACACTCTTTCAAATTTAGTATATTAAAGGAGATGAATGACAGGTGTTTCTTGCATTAAGGGAATTTAAACACGCAAAATTACGTTTTTTATTAATTAGTCTAATCATGATCCTTATATCATTCCTAGTATTATTCGTTTCAGGATTAGCGAAAGGATTATCTTTTGATAATGCTTCTTCTATTGATAGCATGGCATCAAACTATTTTGTATTACAAAAAGAATCAGGAAAACAAATTAATCATTCAATGTTAACGGAAAATCAAATAAATGAAGTTCAGAAGTATGTTGATGAAAAAAACTCCACTACTTTAGGAGTTCAAATGACTACGTTTCTAAAGGATGGAACTTCTAAAAAAATTGATGCTACCTTATTTGGAATTGATGTGAATGGTTTAGCGGCTCCAAAGGTAATTGAAGGAGAAATGATTAATAATTCAACAAAGAATGAAGTAGTAGGAGATATTTCTTTAAAAGAAAAAGGAATCAAGCTTGGTGACAATATTTCAGATCAAATTTCGGGTAAAGAATTTAAAGTTGTTGGATTTACCGAGAATCAATCATATAGTCATGCACCGGTTATTCATATGAATTACAAAGAGTGGTCGATGGTGAATAGTAAGAATTCAGTTAATGCAATTGCATTAAAAACAAATGAAAGTACAGCAAAAAAAGTAAGTGAAAAAGTCTCAGGAGTAGAAGTAATTAATAAAAATCAGGCATTAAAAGGCATCCCTGGTTATAAAGAAGAACAGGGTTCTTTACTAATGATGATTGTATTTCTATTCTTTATCGGAGCATTTGTGTTAGCAGTCTTTTTCTACATCATTACGATACAAAAAATAAATCAATTTGGTGTGCTAAAAGCAATTGGTTCAAAAACTAGTTATTTAGCTAAGAATATTATTTTTCAAGTTTTAACACTTACATTATTAAGTCTAATGATCAGTATTTCAATCACATTTGGATTATCTAAAGTATTACCAGCTAGCTTACCTTTTGTATTTGATGCTCAGTTAATCACTGGAAGTTCATTACTATTCCTATTTGTAGCAATAGTCGGCTCGTTAATATCTTTATTAAAAGTAGTAAAAATTGATGCGATTGAAGCAATAGGGAGGGCTTTTTAATGAGTAATAAACTAGTGCTAGATAATATTAGCAAAATATACAATGACGGAGATTCTTTAGCAACAACGGTATTAGATCAAGTTTCTATACAAGTAAAAGCCGGTGAACTAGTAGCAGTTGTAGGTCCATCAGGCTCAGGTAAAAGTACCTTTCTTTCTATTGCGGGGGCATTACTTTCTCCAACTAGTGGGAAAATTTTAATCGATGATATTGAAATAAGTAATCTTCCAGCAAATAAATTGAATGAATTTAGATTATCTAAAATCGGATTCATTTTTCAAATGTCTAATTTAATTCCGTATTTAACAGTTAAAGATCAGCTTCTATTAATTGCCGAATTAGCTGGAATAAAAAACAAAGATGCAGAGAAGAAAGCTAACGAATTACTTGAACAATTAGGATTATCAAAGAGAATGAGAAACTATCCAGAAAACTTATCAGGTGGAGAAAGACAACGAGTAGCCATTGCACGAGCACTAATGAATGATCCAGAAGTAATCTTTGCGGATGAACCTACAGCTAGTCTCGATTCAGAACGAGGAAGATCAGTAGTTGAAATGCTATCTAAAGAAGTAAAGCAAAGACAAAAAGCTGCGATAATGGTTACTCATGATAAAAGGATGCTAGACCTGTGTGACCGTGTTGTTTATATTGAAAATGGAAAACTTACAGAACAAATTTAAGGAAGAGCAGTGACTCATGAAGGTGTTATGAGTAAGTAATTTAGAACATCGAGCCATTTAAGTGACTCATGAAGCAGTTATGGTTAATAAATTTTTGATTTGCCAATTTCATATTAAACAAAAAAATAAACCCGTTCAAATCGAACGGGTTCTTTAATTATAGATGGAATCGATCTAAAAGATTCGTTTTAGCAAGATCAATTACATCACTTGCATGGCCATTTAATACAGCTTTTAATGTCCATAGTGTAAATCCATGTGCTTGTTCAATACTTACTTTAGGAGGCATTGCTAGTTCTTGACGGTTTACTAAAACATCAATTAATACTGGTCCGTTGTGTTCAAACGCTCGTTGTACAGCGGATTCTAGATCAGCGGGATCCTCGACACGAATTCCTTCAATTCCCATGGCTTGAGCTAATGATGCAAAGTTAGGGTTTTCTAATGTTGTACCAGTTTCTAGGTAACCAGCAGCTTTCATTTCTAATTCTACGAAACTTAGTGCGCTATTGTTAAATACAACTATTTTTACAGGTAATTTATGCTGATGAATCGTTAATAAGTCACCCAATAGCATTGATAATCCACCATCTCCGCATAATGCGACTACTTGACGTCCAGGTTGGGAAACTTGAGCACCAATTGCTTGAGGCATGGCATTAGCCATTGTTCCGTGATTAAATGATCCAAGTAATCTTCTTTTTCCATTCATTTGTAAATAGCGTGCAGACCATAATGTTGGCGTACCGACATCACATGTAAATATAGCATCTTCACTTGCAAGATCACTAACAATCTTAGTTAAATACTGAGGGTGTATCGGTGTTCGGCCTGGTTTTCCTACAGCAAATTTATCTAAATCTTCACGTACATTTTTGTATGCTGAAACATACTTCTCTAGATGGCTTGAGTCTTTTACGTCTGTTAAGAGAGGTAATAACTGACTAATTGTTTCTTTTACATCACCACATAGTCCATAAGTAAGTGCAGCACGTCGACCTAAATGCTCAGCTCGAACATCTACTTGCAAAATAACTGCATCGTCTGGATAAAATTGTCGATAAGGAAAATCTGTTCCAAGCATCAATAAGACATCGCAGTCCATGATAGCGTGATATCCTGATGAGTAGCCAATTAATCCGGTTAACCCCGCATTGTATGGATTATCGTATTCAAGGAATTCTTTTCCTCTAAGAGCAATAACCATTGGAGATTTTAACTTTTCGCAAAGAAGCATTAAATGAGAATGAGCACCTTCACAGCCTGCTCCGCAAAGTAATGTAACTTTCTTACCATCATTAAGAAATCCGGCTAGTTTTTCTAATTCAGGTTTCGATGGACTTATCAGTGGATTCGTTACGTGAATAACTTGTTCTGGAACAGTTTGTCGATCTTCTAAAGCAGCTATGTCTCCAGGTAAAACAAGTACAGATACACCTTTTCTTGCGATTGCATGCTGCATTGCAATTGTTGCTAGACGAGGCATTTGTTCTGCTCTATAGACGGTTTCGCAAAAGTGACTGCATTCTTTAAATAACTGTTCAGGTTTAGTTTGTTGAAAATATTCGCTTCCAATCTCAATACTTGGAATATGTGCAGCAATCGCAAGAACAGGAATACGACTTCGATGACAATCGTATAATCCATTAATTAAATGAAGGTTTCCTGGACCGCTGCTTCCCGCACAAACTGCAATACTCCCACTCAATAGAGAATCCGAACCCGCAGCAAATGCTGCTACCTCCTCATGGCGAACGCCGATCCATTCAATCCTTTTAGAGTTTTTAATTGAATCCAAAACAGCGTTTAAAGAATCGCCAACGATGCCATAAATTCTAGTAACTCCTGCCTGAATCAATGAATCAATAAGTAAATCAGCAATTGTTTTCCTCATTGTAATCTCCTTCTAGCTCACTATTATTAGAGAACTAATTGAATTTATTAAGCCTTAGGCTACAGATAAAATTATGCTTTGCAGAAATTCAAAACGTTATACCAAAAAAAGGCAGGAAAAGTAGGAGGTTTTAAGAATAAATAATTTAAAAAGTCTATTATCCTCGAATTTTTTGTCGAAGGAATCCATCTTGAAACTTACGTTTACGTAAGATTTATAATGAATCTATAGTAGAAGGAGGAGGGAATATTGACGTTTTATTCGATTCGAGAGATGACGATTGAATTTAATACAACTCATAGAACCCTTAGATATTATGAGGAAATCGGATTATTAATGCCTATCTATACTGAAAGTGGTAGAAGAAGGTATTCTCAAAAAGATCGTACACGTCTTTATTTAATTCAAAGGGGTAAAAATTTAGGATTTAATTTGCAAGAAATAAAAGAAATGATTGATTTATTTACGATTGATCGAACGGGTGAAAAACAATTACAAAAAACAATTGAATATGGAAATCAAAAGATTGATGAGTTGGATAAAAAGATTACCGATCTAATCCAATTAAAAGAAGAAATTATGAGAATGAAGAGTAAGCTTGAGCGGAATTTACTAAAAATCGAATAAAATACTTCTGAAAAAGGATGTGGAAGACTTAATGAATTTTTATAAAGAAGATCTTAATCTACAGATGATTTTACGGAAATATTTTAAAGAAGATTTTTTTACATGGGCTAATAAAGAATTAGAAGAATTTGGTGAGCTTTGCGCGAATGAGATTGATCAACGTGCAATTCACACAGATCGTGAGGGGCAACCACGTTTAATCAAATATGATGAATATGGAAATGATATTTCACATGTTTGGGTAAATGAAGGCTATAAACAGACTGTAAAAGATACTTATAATAGAGGGATTGTTAGCTATATTCATAAGCCAATTCCAGAGCTCGGTATTAAGGGGAATTATATTTATTCGTATGCGCAAGGTTATTTATTATCGCAGACTGAAGCTGGTTTTTATTGTCCGGTAACATTATCAATGGCTGCTACGTTTTTAGTTGAAAGATATGCAGATGAATCATTAAAGGAAAAATATCTCCCTCATTTATTATCAACCGGGGAAACAGAATTATATGAAGGGGCAACATTTTTAACTGAAAGACAGGGTGGTTCAGATGTTGGAGCCAACTTAGTAAAAGCAGTTAAAGAAGGAGATTACTATCGCATTTATGGAGAAAAATATTTTGCTAGTAATGCAGGTCAGTGCGGTATTACTACGATTTTAGCTAGGATTGAGGGTGCACCTTCTGGAAGTAAGGGTTTAAGTTTGTTTTTAGTGCCTTGGAAGAATGATGATGGTACAAATAACGGATTCACGATTCGTCGCTTAAAAGATAAGCTAGGTGTAAGAGCTGTTCCATCAGGAGAAGTTGAGTTTAATGGAGCGAAAGCATTTCTAATCGGCGATCCTTCTAGAGGAATTAACTATATGATGGAAGCATTGAATTTATCAAGAATATGTAATGCTGTCGCTTCTATTGGAATTATGAGAAGAGCCTATGTGGAGGCGAAGAAATATGCTGAAAATAGACCAGCATTTGGACAAATATTAACAAATTTTCCAATGATAAAAGAGACTTTAGCAAGACTTGCGACCATTCAGGAAGTACAAACTAGTGCAGTATTTAATTTAGTAGCCTTATATGATCGAGTCGTTGGAAAAGAAAACGGAACAACAGAGGAGCAAACATTAGTAAGACTATTGATTGCAATATTAAAAATGCGTACTGCGGAGGAAGCAATTCATTTCTCCCATGAAGCGATTGAAATGCATGGTGGTAATGGTTATATTGAAGATTTTGTTACACCTCGACTTTTAAGAGATGCTCAAGTACTTACAGTCTGGGAAGGAACTGCCAATATTTTAGGTTTAGAAATTTTGAGATTGTTTAACAAAATGAATGGTTATCAAGTCTTTAAATCATATATTGAAGAAAAATTAATAGATACACCCCAAATATTAGTAGATGAAAGTGAAATCGTAAAGAAAAAGCTGGAGGAATTAAATAAAATTGTTCATTATACAGCTACTCTAGATACTAATACTCAATCATATAATGCAAAGAAAATCGCCAATAAAATGGCTGATTTAGTTGAAGCGGTTACTGCTCTTGATGATGCGAAAGATCATATTCGAAAAGAGTATATTGCAAAAGTATTGATCCATGAACGATATTTTAAGGATGAAATTAATAAAGAACAAATTTATTTAAAGTATTTTGATGAAATTGTGGATAATAAGTTTTCTTTAAAAAGTGAAATGACTAATTAGACATATTTTTTTCTCAGTTAAGTTGAAATGAAAAATTAACAACAGTGGAGAAAGTAGAAAGAAAATTATAAAAAAGATGGGGAATGAAGTTAAAATTTCCACCATCTTTTTTTCTTGTTTGTTTGATCATCTTTTAATGATTTTAGATAATCTTTATTAGATTTTAATACAGTTTCTTCGTTGATCACGCCTAGTGGCCTAGACTTGATATGTTTCATTCGACGCAATATCTCTTCATTAGATTGAAGTACATCTTCAATTTGATTGTTCTTGCTCATTTGAATCACCTCTTAGTCACTAATAGGTAGTATATTAGTATCTCTTATAAGATATGATTCCAAACAAAAAAAGAGTGCAAAGAATGCACTCTATACACCTCTATTTTTTAACGCTCTAATTGCTAATCTGTTTGTTTTTCTTAAATTAATGATTTCACTTGATGGCTCAATTTTAATACCATTACGCTTAGGAGTTGACTTAGGTTGTGTTTCAGCAGCTTTTTTAAAAGATAATATTTTTTTAAACATCCCTATTGACTCCTTATCTTAAGTTTCTAATAGTAGAATACATTGTTGTAATTGCAAATAAATAGTGTCGATCTACCGTTAATAAATCCGTAGACTGTACTGCAACAAGATAGCAATAACTATCTTTCATAAATTGTAGCACGTAAATACCTTGGTCTTCAATGCTATGCTGATTTTTTGATTTAATATCAGTTAAAAATGATTGCTTAACATCATCTCCAACACCAAATCTTAATTTATACATATTAAAAAAATCAGAATATGCAATGTCTGTACTCAAGTATATCTTGGTAACAACTTTTGCCTCATAAAGATATAAATAGTTTTTTAGCAAGTTATTTAACTCATCCTCAGGATTTAATTGCTTGTCTAAATACGATTCAAGTGAGTCTATGAACTCTACATAATGATTAGTCCTTTGAAGAAGTTTTGCGACTAATCGATCATTTTTTTCAATTTGAGTTTTAAAACTAACGCTTTTTTCGATGGTGTTTCCAGCCCAGATAAATTTATCTGGAGTTAAGAGGAAAAAGATATCTACAAATAAGGGGATCCCAATTAATGAAATTAAAAAGGGGATTGTAATCAAGTCTTTAATATCTGAAAATTGAACAGTATTAAAAATTTTGTATGTAACTAACCCACTTACAAATAAAAAAGTATAAAGTGCATACCAAATTTTACGATAAAAAACTAAGTTAGCGTCGAACTGAAAGATTTCATCTTCGCTATTTTGACTTTTGTAATATTTAATTAATACATAAATAAGGAAAATTAAGATTGCTAGAACACAAAAACAAAGTACACCATCTAGGAAATCAAAATGAAAACCTTTCGCTACAGATGCTTTGGGTTTTTGAACTATTTTACTTACATGAGTACCATTAAATAGTGACATCAGATCCCTCCTAAAAACAATAAAGCAATTTAAGTAATATGAGTTTTCATTATTCATGTAAGTATACAAAATAATGGTTAAATTTGGTAGATAATTTCGAATTTGTTAAAAAGTTGTCATAAATTATGTAACTTAGCGAAAACGAGATTTAATTTCAATATTTAGAAAGACACCCTACATTTGAGGGTGTCTTCCTATTTTTTCAACACATTGATTTTATAGCTCTGGGAAACAGTAGTAGTTCCAAAATGGGTAAAAGAATAAAACACAGTTAAGAGGAGCACCAGGCTAGAAATAATAACTACTGGAAAGAATGATGATAGTAGTTTTGGGAATCGCTGACTTAAAAACATTGTAGAACAAAATAAAGCTGAACAAGTTAACAATAATAAACAAATTAATAATAAAGCATGTGCTTCTGAAATTGAAATCATAACGACGATCATACTCCCCATCATACCGGCCATCATTCCAGTAAAAATCCCCTCAAGTAGTGCAAGGAAATGTAATCGAAAGCCGATACATAATCCAATAAGTGCAGATACGGCCATCGAAATGAGTAAGGAATTGAAAAATTGTTGGTGATTTGAAAGTGTAATGAGTACGCCTAATGTTAAACCAGTAGTCATACTGATCATCATCATATACATCATTTGATGCATCTGGTCATTTTTTGTTGGTTTAAGGTGGATTGAAATGATTGTTATAAAGAGCATTATGCTAATACATACCCAACTGGTGAACATATATGATACCCCCTAACGATTCGCTTTTTATCATCATATGGACAACATAAAATAAATAGAATAAAAAATTGACACCTATACCCCCTATGAGTATATAATGATGGTGAGGTGATAAAATGGAAAATTGCCATGATGATCAAATGGTTCCAAGAAGTGAAGACGAAATTAACGATTTAATGAAACGTCTTCGTAGAATTGAGGGGCAAGTAAGAGGTATTCAAAAAATGGTCGAAGAGGACCGATATTGTATAGATATTTTGACGCAAATTATGGCAGTTGAAGCTGCTATGAAAAAGGTAAGTTTCTCATTAATTGAAAGACATGCGAACCATTGTATGGTTAAAGCTGTTAAAGAAAACAATGGTGAAGAATCGGTAAACGAATTAATGGAGGTAATTAAGCGTTACGTAAAGTAAAGGGGGTTGATTAGAATGAGTGATGCAAAGCAGTTAACCCTTGGTATAGAGGGTATGACCTGCGCAGCATGTGCAACCCGAATCGAAAAAAGCTTAAATCGAATGGATGGCTTGAAAGCGAATGTGAATCTTGCATTAGAAAAAGCTACTATTATCTATGATGAAAAACAATATCAAACTTCTGATTTAATAGAGAAAATCCATACGATCGGTTATGAGGTTGCAGTTGAAAAAATTACGTTAAATATTGAAGGAATGACCTGTGCTGCTTGTTCAGCTCGAATCGAAAAAGTAATAGGGAAAATGGATGGAGTTGTTCAAGTCAATGTTAATTTAGCTATGAATATAGCAACGATTTCATATTTACCTGAAGTACGCTCAGTCCAATCGATAATAGATAAAATTAGTCACATTGGTTATGTTGGAACTATAAAGGACGAAAATGTAGTGAAAGAAAAAGACACAACAGGAAACAAACGGATTCAATTAATCGTTTCAATCTTACTTTCACTTCCACTTTTGTATTCGATGGTATCTCATCTACCATTTAGTACAAATATATGGATGCCACATTTATTCATGAATCCATGGTTTCAACTTTTATTTGCAACTCCAGTTCAGTTTATTATAGGTTGGCATTTTTATGTTGGAGCATTTAAAGCAATTCGAAATTATAGTGCAAATATGGATGTGCTTGTCGTACTCGGAACTTCAGCAGCATATTTTTATAGCTTAGTTGAGTCGATTAAGACTATAAATAATAACTCATATATGCCACATCTTTATTTTGAAACAAGTGCAGTATTAATAACATTAGTTTTACTTGGAAAATATTTTGAGCATATAGCTAAAGGAAAAACAACTGAAGCAATTTCTAAACTAATGGAATTACAAGCAAAGGAAGCAACAGTTTTAGAAGATGGAAAAGAAATACATGTACCGTTGGAAGCTGTAAAAGTTGGAGATCTACTACTTGTAAAACCAGGTGAGAAAATTCCAGTGGATGGTGTCATTGTTTCGGGAGTATCTACAGTTGATGAATCAATGATTACAGGTGAGTCTTTACCAGTTGATAAAAAGACTGATGATAAAGTTGTTGGAGCAACAGTCAATGGAAATGGTATTTTAACAATACGAGCTGAGAAGGTTGGTAAAGATACGGCATTAGCAAATATTGTGAAAATAGTTGAAGAGGCACAAGGTTCAAAAGCTCCAATTCAAAGATTAGCTGATCGAATTTCGAATAAATTTGTTCCAATTGTGATTGGCATAGCTATATTGACATTTATCATTTGGTTTTTTGTCATCGATCCACAAAATTTGCCTAAGTCAATTGAAGTAGCAATAGCTGTTTTAGTCATTGCATGTCCTTGTGCTTTAGGACTTGCTACACCAACTTCTATTATGGTTGGAAGTGGAAAAGGTGCAGAAAATGGGATTTTATACAAAGGCGGAGAATTTCTAGAAACTACACAAAAGATTAATACAATCATTCTTGATAAAACTGGTACTGTTACAAAAGGTAAGCCTGAAGTTACAGATATCATTAATTTAAATGATCGAGAGGATTTATTGAAGCTCGTTGCAAGTGTTGAGAAAATGTCAGAGCATCCTTTAGCACAAGCAATTGTTCAACACGCTCTTAAACAGGAATTGCAACTAACTGATATTACAGAGTTTATTGCCATACCTGGACATGGAGTTGAAGCCTTGATTGAAAATAAAAAGGTATATATCGGTACTAGAAAGTTAATGAATGAAAAGAATATCGATTTTTCTTCAGTAAATGAACAATTAATCGTATTTGAATCTGCGGGAAAGACCGGAATGTTAGTAGCAATAGACGGGAAGCTGGAAGGAGTTATTGCTGTAGCCGATACAATTAAAGAATCTTCAAGAAATGCGATAAAAGCATTAAAGGATTTAAAAATAGAAGTATTTATGGTAACCGGTGATAATAAGCACACAGCACAGGCGATTGCAGATCAAGTTGGGATTGAAAATGTATTTGCTGAAGTTCTACCAGAGAAAAAAGCAGATATAGTAGCTGATCTACAAAAACAAGGGAAAATTGTTGCGATGGTTGGAGATGGGATTAATGATGCTCCAGCTCTTGCAAAAGCAGATATTGGTATGGCAATTGGTACTGGTGCAGATGTAGCGATTGAAACAGCGGATGTTACGCTAGTAGGTGGCGACTTATCACATATTCCAAAAGCTATTAGCTTAAGTAAGAAAACAATGAATAATATTCGCCAAAATTTATTTTGGGCGTTATTTTATAACAGTTTAGGTATACCGATTGCAGCTTTAGGATTGTTGCAGCCTTGGATAGCAGGAGCTGCCATGGCATTTAGCTCCGTGTCGGTTGTCATAAATGCATTACGATTAAAACGCATAAAAATTTAGGAGGATTTAGGAATGGAAACAATTTTAAAAGTAGAAGGCATGACATGTGGACATTGCAAAGCTGCAGTAATGAAAGCGGTAGAAGGCGTGACTGGTACAAATAATATAATCGTAAGCTTAGAAAATAAAGAAGTAACATTCAATACTTCAAACGCTGAAACAGTTGAGAAAGTAAAAGAGGCTATTGAAGATCAAGGTTACGATATCGTTTAATCAAAGCACTATCAATCAAATAAAAGGCGAACTATAGGTTCGCTTTTTATTTGGAAAAAATACAATACTGGGGAGAGAATTAGATGAAAAACTTATTGTTGTTGCTTAGTTTTGTTACTGTTTTTGGATTAAGTGGTTGTGAAAGTAAGACGCACACAGGATCAACCCACGAAAATATGAATCATGAAACAAAGGAAGAGATGGATTCTACTCAAGTAAAATTTTCATTTAATGGTATTCCAGAGAGTGGTAATAAAGTAGATTTAAACATACAGGTTAATAGTTTAGAAGGAAAACCAGTTGATCAGTTTGAACTTGAACATGAAAAATTAATGCACTTGATCGTCGTTAGTAAGGATTTAACTTTTTTTGATCATTTGCATCCTCAATATAAGGGTAAAGGATTATTTACAGTAATACCGAACTTTCCAACTGGCGGTGAGTATAAGTTATTTGCAGATTTTAAACCTAAGGACTCCGATAAAAACGTAAAATCCAAATTAGTAAAAGTATCTGGGCAACAAGTCAAACCAGTCTCGCTAATACCAGATAAATTATTAACAAAAGTAATTGATGGAAAAGAAGTTACTTTAAAATTTGATAGATTAACGACAGATAATGAAGTTAAAATGACATATACGATCAAAGATGCTAAAACCAAAAAAGATATTAATGACTTACAGCCTTATTTAGGTGCAATTGGTCATGTTGTTGCGATTAGTGGCGACACTAATACATATTTACATGTGCATCCTATGAATGAAAAATCAAGCGGACCTGTTGCGGAATTCATGACGAGTTTTCCAAAAAAGGGATTGTATAAAATATGGGGACAGTTTAAGCAAAATGGAAATGTGTTTATTGTACCATTTATAGTAGACGTACCATAATTTAAATAGAAAAAAGCAGGAAGGTTTTAAACTCTTCCTGCTTTTTTCTATTTAATCGTTTTATAAAATATTCGGCTTAATATCTGCTGGATGACTAGTTGTTTTTTTAAAATCATCAGTCTTACTAGCATCGTTAAGTGATAAGTATTTAGTTTCAGGTGCCCATGCAATTGAAACGATTGTTCCTACGACTAAAACTCCTGTTAGTGCTAGCATTGTATTACTTAAACCATAATGTGAAAGGCTTAATGGTAATAGGAATGTACTGATTGCAGATCCAAGTCTGCTAATAGCTGTAGCAAGTCCAACTCCTGAAGATCTCACTTCGGTTGGGAAACTCTCAGCCGGGAAAACCCCTACAAGATTACTTACTGCTGATAAGATTAATGTGAAAATTGCAAAACTTATAATCATTAATGTTGTTGCACTGCTAGGTGACATGCTAAGTACGAATAAGGAGACTACAAGAATAATGAAAGAGCTAATTAAGAAACCTCTACGAGAAAAGATGATTGTAAACCATATACCTAAAACTGCTCCAATGATTAAGATTACATTTAATAAGAAGTCTGTTCCAAAGCCTTCCTTTAGGCCCATAATACTTAAAATATTTGGAAGGAAAGTATAGATTGCAAAATAAGGCATTACTAGACATGCAAAGAAAAGACTATTAAATGCTGTTCTCTTCCTATATTTTTTGCTAAATAAAACAGAAAAGTTACTATCTTCTTTTATTGGAGTTTCATTATCTAAAACAATATTTTTACCAACATATTTTTTTGCTATTTCTCTTGCCTCATCAATACGACCTTTATTAATTAGCCATCGTGGTGATTCTGGCGTTCCAATTCGTAGGAACAAAATAATCACAGAAGGGATTGTTGAAGAAGCTAGCATCCATCGCCAAGCATCAGGTCCTAAATCTTGCATCCAAAGTCCAACGAATGTTGAAACAACATATCCAATTGTCCAGATTACACTAAAAGAACCTAATAATACGCCACGGTGTTTTTTGGGAGCGAACTCAGCTAACATTGTATGACCAACGCTATAGTCTCCACCAATTCCGATTCCAATTAATAGTCGTAGAATGAATAATTGTGATGGATTATCAACAAAAAATTGTAGTAAGGAAGCAATTGTAATAAGAACAAAGCTTAGAACAAATATTTTTTGTCTGCCGATAATATCTGATACCCAACCAAGTACTAAACTTCCTAAGAATAGCCCAATTAAAGCGGAGCTCCCGATTAATCCAAGCCAAAATGCGTTAAGGTGCATTTGGGGAGTAAGTAATGTTAGTGCTGTTCCTATTATACCGAGAATATAACCGTCATTAAAATGGGCTCCAAATGTAAGTCCAGCCATTTTAATGTGAAACTTGTTAAGTGGTGCATCATCCATTCTTATCGATTGGTTTTCTTTCATCTCGTTTCCCCCTTAGTAATATTAGTATAGTAGATTTTGATAACATACTTTTAACTCTTTTTATAGAAAAGCAAATAAATAAAAAAGAAAATATCATTATGTATTGGTAGCGTTATCAGATAAAAAGAAAAAAAGTGATAGTACATGAAAAATAGTTCATATTATGAACAAATTTTTTCATAATGTGAAATATATGAAGAGTATAAAATAAAGTTCACAAAATTGTCAAACTATTTTTGAAGATTATTTTTATGAAAGAATGTTATTTGAGGATGATAATTTTTGAGGATTAGGTAGGTTAATTTTAGTAAAGTAAAAAGGCATCTGAATCGTTATTCAGATGCCTTTTTTCTAATAAAAAAATTTATAGTTTGATTAATCAAGATAATTTGTGACCTGTTGGCAAGTACTAATTAATAGATCAACTGATGCTAACATTTTCTCCTTTGTAAAACGAAAACTTGGTCCACAAACACTTATGAACGCAACAAGATTTTGAGACTTGTCATAAACTGGTGCGGAAATACCATTTTCATTTTCATCTAGTTCGCAAATTGAAGTGCCAAATCCCCTTTCTCGAACATTAATAATTTCCTTACGCAATTGCTCACTGTCTGTAATCGTATATGGAGTCAATTTTTCCAAAGGTTTTTCCAGATATATATCTAATTCTTTTGGTGGAAGCTGACTTAAAAGGATTTTCCCATTTGAAGTACAGTGTAAAGGTAAAAAAGCATTAACGTAATCTACAACTAATCTAACACTGTTTTCTGGATCAATTTGTTCAATCGTTAAAGTTCCATTTTGTTTAGGAACACTTAAAAGAACTGTTTCCTGAATTTCCTCTTTCAAATTCTCCATACTTTTACTTGCACGTCGAACAAGAGAACCGTATTGCGGAACTTTAGACGCAAGATGATTAACCGCATAACCAAGCTGATAGCCCTTAGTTTGAGGATCACGCTCTACAAATCCATGGTTCTCAAGAGTTCCAATAAGTCTCCAAGCTGTTGTTCGATTCATGTCTGATTTTTCAGCAAGATTCCCTATAGAGATAGGATTTTCACTGTCAGCAATGATCTTTAGTAATAAAAGTGCACGATCTACAGCTTGTACTGATGAAAGATCTTGCTTTGAATTTTTTGGGGTTTTTACATCGTTATTTATCTTCATGTTACTCATTATAGCTTAATTACATATTAAAAAAACAATAATAAATAAATTTCAAAAAATTTAATTATTTGTTTGACACAGATAATTTCTCAGCTTTATAATCTAGTTAAAGTTCTTATAATGAACATGGTTGTTCGTAATGTGAACGTTTTGTGATGTTCAAAGAGTCTAATTAAATGGCTCTTCTTTATAGTTATTGATTTTTTTAGAAAAAATTTTAAACGTTTTCATTTGATAAAAGGTGGTGATTTTCATTAGTGTCATTGAGAACCAGAAAATACGAAAAGAAGTAGATTCATTTGGAACTTTAGAAATACCAAATCAGTTCTTATATGGAATTCAAACAGTTCGAGCAGTACTAAATCTTTCATTTTCCGGAAAAACATTAAGTCAATATCCAAAGTATATTGAGTCTCTTGCATTCGTTAAGAAAGCTGCTGCAATAACAAATATAGAAACAGGTGTATTAGAAGAATCGATAGGAGCACTTATTCTACAATCCTGTGAGGAAATAATTTCTGGTAGACATTTGGACCAATTTCCGGTTGATATACTCCATGGCGGGGGAGGAATTGGTACAAATATGAATATGAACGAAGTCATTGCAAATATAGCCAATGAATTAAATGGGGGAAAGCGAGGGATTTATTCACCTATTCATCCAAACGATGATGTAAATGCTTCTCAATCTACCTCTGATGTATGTCATACCGCCATGAGACTTGCAGTTGTTAAGGAGTTTGCACGACTCGATTTAGTTTTAAGAAAGGTTCAAACTACGATCGTGGAAATGATCGATTCATTTATAGAAATAACAACGATTTCAAGGACTTGTTTACAAGATGCGATGAGGATTCAATTAGGAGAATTTATTAGTGGATATGCTGCTATGTTATCGAGAAGACATCATTTTCTTGAACAGAGTGTGATGGAACTGAAAAAAGTAAACTTAGGTGGCACCGTAATTGGAACTGGTACTGGAGCATCAAAAGCATATCAAGATTTAGTAATTCATAATCTCTCAAAAATAACTGGGTATGAACTTCAAAAGCGTGAAAATTTAATTGATGCTGCACAAAACATAGATGATCTAGCAAATGTTTCAAATCAATTAGCCTTACTTGCAACATGTTTAATCAAGTTGGGGAAAGATTTAAGACTTTTATCTTCTGGACCAGAAGCTGGTTTTTCTGAAATCATTTTGCCAACTGTAATGGCTGGTTCATCTTTCTTCCCAGGAAAAGTAAATCCTGTAATACCTGAAACCTTGATCCAAAGCTGTTTCCAGGTTTTAGGCTGTGACAGAGTAGTACAGGCAACTTTAGAGCATGGCGAATTAAATTTAAATATCTTTGAAGGTGCAGCTGGTGCAAACATTATAGATGCTATGAAAATGTTAGAAAAGTCATTGATCTTATTTAACGAAAAGTGTTTGGAAGATATAAAAGTAAATAGAGAAAAATGTAAAGAGTACGCAAATAGCTTAATTCCTTCAGTAGTTGAATTAAAGGAGAAACATGGATATTCGGTTGTTTCAAAATTAATGGAAGAAAAAAGTAAGTATGATGTGAAGGCGTTATTAAATAGAGGAGGACTTGAAATTGACTAAAGTAGAGAATAAAAAACATTTTGAAGGTATTGATCAGCCAAAATTGGAATGGGCAAAAGAGTGGTTACTAGAATCAAAGAAATTATATATCAATGGTGAATGGGTAGATAGCAGTAGTGAAGAAGAGATTGAATCGATTAATCCAGCAAACGGACAGGTTATCGGAAAAATTCAAGGTGCAACAAAAGAAGACATTGATAAAGCGGTTGAGGCTGCACGTTTTGCTTTTGATCATGGTCCTTGGCGTAAAGTAACACGTAAAGAAAGAGCAAAGATTTTACGTAAAATTAGTGAGTTAATGAAAGAACATCAGGCAGAATTAGCTACTTTAGAAGCACTGGATAACGGAAAATTATATACGGAAGCATATAATGACGACGTTCAGGAAGCATTAGAAATGTTCGAATATTATGCAGGCTGGACTGATAAATATTATGGTGAAAATAACCCAGTTGAAGGCGACTTTTTGAGTGTAACAACAAGAGACCCGATTGGAGTCTGTGGACAAATCGTCCCTTTTAACTTTCCAATCGATATGGCTGCATGGAAACTTGCGCCAGCTCTAGCTATGGGAAATACGGTAATCTTAAAGCCATCTAGTACGACATCTTTTTCGGCTATTAGACTATTTGAAATTATTCATGAAGCCAATATTTTACCACCTGGTGTACTTAATCTAATACTTGGTAAAGGAAAAATAGGTTCATATATTTCTCGTCATATGGACGTTGATAAAGTTTCCTTTACTGGTAGTACAGGTGTTGGAAAGCAGCTTGTTCACGATTCTGCAGATTCAAATCTTAAACCAGTTACTCTTGAGCTTGGAGGAAAGTCTCCAAACATTATTTTCAGCGATGCTCCAGATGTGGATGCAGCAATTGAACGTTCTTTCTATGGATTATTTACTCATAAAGGTGAGAAATGTTCTGCACCAACAAGATTATTTGTTCAACGTGATATTTATGAAAAAGCAGTTAATCGCTTAGCTGAATATGCAAACAGTTATAAATTAGGAGACCAATTTGATCCAGAATCAAACCAAGGAGCTCAAATTTCAGAAGCACATATGGAAAGTATTTTAAAGTATATTAAGAGCGGAATAGAAGAAGGGGCTCGTCTTGCTGCTGGTGGCGAGAGAGATTTGACAGGAGAAAATGCAAACGGATATTTTGTTCGCCCAACTATTTTTGCAGACGTACAAAATAAAATGACGATTGCTCAAGAAGAAATTTTTGGTCCTGTCCTTTGCGTCATTCCATTCGATACTGAAGAAGAGGTCGTTGAAATGGCAAATGACACAATTTATGGTTTAGCTGCCGGCCTATGGACAAATGATGTTTCTCGTGCGAATCGCGTGGCTAAGAAATTAGAGGCTGGAATGGTATTTGTTAATAAGTATGGATGTTATGACTTCGCAAGTCCATTTGGTGGATGGAAACAAAGTGGCTGGGGTAAGGAATATGCCATTCATTCATTACAATCTTACACAAAAACAAAAGCAATTTGGTTTGCTTACTAAAATAAAAGGGTGAAAAAAGATGAAAATAAAAGCAGCAGTAATGACTGGACATGGTGAACCACTTATTATAAAAGAGATAGAATTAGCAGAGCCAAAAGCGAATGAAGTTCTTGTTAAAATAGTAGCAACTGGTGTTTGCCATAGTGATTTAAACGCATTAGATGATGAAACAACCCCAATCCCAACAATACTTGGACATGAAGGTGCAGGAATTGTTGAAGCTGTTGGTCCAAATGTAAAAAATGTAAAACCTGGTGATAAAGTAGCTTTAAGTTGGGTTCCGTATTGTGGAACATGTGAGTTTTGTATAACAGGGGATGTTCATTTATGTGAATCTGCTTTTGGTCCTATGTTTGATGGCACATTGCTTGATGGGACTTCTAGATTAAGTTGTGATGGGGAAAAGGTTTACCATAATTCTCTATTATCTACTTTTGCTGAATATACAGTTGTCCCTGAAATGTCATGTGTAAAAATTCCTGATGAAATGCCCCTTGCACAAGCGTCATTAATTGGTTGTGGGGTTGCAACTGGTTATGGTGCGGCTGTCAATGCTGCTGGTGTAAAGCCTGGTTCATCCGTAGCTGTTTTCGGAATTGGTGGAGTAGGAGTTAATGCCATTCAAGGAGCTAAGATTGCTGGTGCGTCTAAAATCATTGCTTGTGATGTAAAAGAATCTAATCTTGAAATCGCGAAAAAGTTTGGAGCGACACATACAATCAATGTAGCTGAAGAAAATGCTGAAGAAAAACTTAAAGAATTAACAGGTGGATTTGGTGTTAACTATGCGATTGATTGTACAGGAAATACAAATGCGGCTGAAAGTGCTTGGAAAGGAACAAGAAAAGGTGGAACAGTAGTAGTTGTTGGTGCCTTTAACCCGTCTAAAGTTCTTAATTTACCAGCTGGTGGTTTTCACCGTGTTGGTAAGATTCTTAAAGGAAGCTTTTATGGTGATACGCAACCGTTTAGAGACTTCCCAATCATCTCTAAACTATATTTAGACGGAAAATTTAATCTTGATGATCTAGTTTTAGATCGAATCAAGTTAGAAGATATTAATTCAGCATTTGATTCCTTCCATGATAGCTGCTGTATTAATGTTGGAAGAACAGTTATTGAATTTCCAATCAATGAAAAATCTAGCTTAACATTAGCAGGTTCAGTAGGAAATGAGTCTAACTAAATTATAAAGAAAGTTTATAATTAGCCCTTTCAAAGACTAGTAAATTATTAGTCTTTGAAAGGGTATTTTTCTATTTTAACCTAAAACTTTGCGATAGAGTTCTTTAGCAACAGATGGTTCCTTTGTACCGTGAATAATTGCTCGACCGTCTTTAAATAAAACAATGCGATGATCTTCATAAGTACATGACAATAAATAAGGATTTACAATCAAATCATTTACTAACCCTTGTAATCTTTCAGAAAGGTTAGTTAGTGTTGGGATTTTAGGAGAGGATACTCTTAATTGGACCGCATCTCTTCCGCATAAAACATATGACTTCATATGGTCATCATCTTTTAAAAATGGATAACTTCTAATAGGACCACATGTTGGACAATTTTTATTTTTTAATTTTTCGATGTTTATATCAGACTTTTCATGCTTCCAAACATCCATTGATTGTAAGATTGGTAAAAGTTCATGGTTCGTAAGATATTGCATGGCATAGGTTACTTGGTAGGCAGCAATCATTTGCACAATTGGACTAATTACTCCTACTGTATCGCAAGTCATATTTAAAGTTGGTATATGATTTAATAAACAGTTAAGACAAGGAGTTTTTCCTGGAATAATTGGAAACGATAGGCCATAGCTTCCAACACACGCACCAAAAATAAAAGGAATGCCATGCTTAATTGCTGCATCATTTACAACCATTCTAGTTTCAAAATTATCTGTTGCATCTAGTATGATTGTTTGACCTTTAATCAGCTCTTCAATATTAAGACTAGTAATATCTGTTATTAAACTAGTAATCGACACTTCACTATTAATTTGTTGAAGACGATTTTTAGCCGCAATTACTTTAGGTAGTTTATTTCTAGCATCTTCTTCCGTATAAAGAGATTGTCTTTGTAAATTAGTCCATTCAACGTAATCACGGTCAACAATTGTTATATTTCCAATGCCTGCTCTTACAAGCATTTCTGCAATTGATGAGCCTAGTGCACCAACACCAATAATAATGGCACTGGCTTTTTGTAAGCTTGATTGACGATCTCTTCCTAAAAATAATTCTTGCTTTGCATAACGGTTTGTCAAGAATTCACCAACCCTGTGATTGGGCTACTAGCTTCACCATAATTTTTTTCTTCAATTCTTCCTGCCTCAAAACCAAGTCTTCCTGCTTCAATAGCAAGCTTCATTGCAACTGCCATTTTTACAGGGTCTTTTGCATTAGAAACCGCAGTATTTAAAAGAACTCCATCAGCACCTAGCTCCATTGCAAAAGCTGCATCCTTTGGAGACCCGATTCCGGCATCTACTATAACAGGTACATTTGATTGCTCAATAATAAATTTAAGATTTAATGGGTTAATAATTCCTTTTCCGGAACCGATTGGAGATGCACCTGGCATAATCGCATGTACACCAAGTTCTTCTAGTCTTCTTGCTAGCACAACATCATCAGAAGTATAAGGTAATACAATAAATCCTTCGTTTAATAACATTTCTGATGCTTTCAATGTTTCGATTGGATCAGGTAATAATGATTTATCACATCCAATTACTTCTACCTTGATCATATCGCACAGGCCTGACGCTTTTGCTAATCTTGCAATTCTAACTGCTTCTTCAGCAGTTTTTGCACCAGCTGTATTTGGCAATAATTTATATTTCGTTAGATCTAATTGTTCAAGAAAATTTGGTTGAGATTCCTCAAAAATATTCATTCTTCTAACAGCAAAAGTTAGTATCTCGGCTTCCGATACTTCAACAGCTTCTTTCTGGACTTCAAATGAAGGGTATTTTCCTGTACCTAATAATAATCTTGAATGGAACGTATGATTTCCTACTTTAAACATGATTTTAGCCTCCACCTACAAAATGTATTAATTCTACAGAATCTCCGTTAGAGAGATGAGTTACAGAGTATTGCTCTTTATAAATAATTTCTTTATTAACTTCGACAATAACGATTCGGTTTTCTAATTGATATTCATTAAGCAGATCCTGAATTGTACAGGTTTCGCTCGAAATATCAATGTTCTTTCCGTTTAATCTTATTTCCAAATGCTTACACCTCCATAGAGTTAAAATTAACGATCGATTTTAAATGCTTCAATCCAGTTACGATCGACTTTCCGCTTAAGAATCAAATCTCGAATTAATTTTCCAGTTGCTGGTGCAAGCAAAATGCCATTTCGAAAATGGCCGGTCGCAAATAAGATTTGATCATCTTCAGGATGAATTCCAATAAAAGGATTAAGGTCGAGAGTTCGCGGACGTAATCCTGCCCAAAATGAATCAATTTTCATGTCATCAATTTCGGGAAGCATTTTTTTAGCGCTTTGTATTAATGACTCAATTCCCCTTAAGCTAGGGTTCTCATTCCATTCGTTATCGACCATCGTAGCTCCGATGACAAGGCGGCCGTCATTCCTTGGAACAATATAATTTTGGTCATGGAAGAGAGTATGCTTTAATACAACCTTTTCACTTTTGACCGAGATGCATTCACCTTTAACGGGAATAATTTCGTGATGTAATCCAAGCTGTCCAAACAATGAATTACTCCAAACGCCACTTGCAACAACAATAGTTTTTGCTTCAAAATCGCCATTTGTTGTTTTAATTAAATAATGTGAATCATTTTTTTGAATCTGAAATACATGTGTATATTCAAAAATAGATGCACCTAAAATTTGAGCACCTTTGCAAAACGCGTTACAGACAGAAACAGGTAATACATTGACGTCGTCTTCAATATAGGCTGCTCCAATTATGTTTGAATGGATGCCAGGTATCTGTTTTTTTAACTCCTCCTGGTTATACCAAATTGCCGAAGTTTGAGTGAGAAGGGGAGTTAATTGTTTTTTTTCTAAATCTGTATAAGCTAGTTTGAAAATGCCACCTTTTTTAAGTTCAATATCAATTCCACATAAATCTTTTAATTCTTCTTGAAGGTGAAAATAAGTTAATTGACTGTTTCTAGCAAAAGTAAAAAATGATTCAGAGTGATCCCACTCGGAATGGGCACCAAGCATTCCAGCAGCTGCCTTTGTTGTTTTCTGCCCAACTTGCTGTCCTTCAAGAACTGCGACATGAATGTTTTCTTTCGCTAGATAATAAGCAATGGAACAACCTATTATTCCACCTCCAATTACTACAACATCAAATCTCTTGTTCATAAGCGAATTTGCACCTTTCAAAATATTGAAGTGCAGCTTCTAGAGGATTTCGGGCAGAAAATATGCCAGACATGACAGCTATACCATCAATGTCGTGCTCTTTTAGAACATGGATATGTTCAGGTAATATTCCGCCGACTGCATAGATTGGTATCGTTAACGTTTTTTTCATTTCTGGAATTAGTTCAATCCCATTAGGTGTTAATCCATTTTTACATGCAGTTTCAAAACAATGACCGTACATAATATAGTCAGCTTGATCATTTTCTGCCTGTATTGCTTCAGTCAGTGTGTGAACTGATTTTCCTACTCGTAAATTAGGAAAATATTCTTTTACATCAACAAGAGGAAGACCATGACCTGGCAAGTGAATATTCGATAGGTTAGAGAAAATAGCTATATCTAATCGATCATTTAAAACAATTTTTTTCATATCCACTTTGTTCATTTTTAGTAGGTTTAAGAGTGATATTAGCTCGATTGCCTTTTTCGATTTTTCGCGAATATGTACATAGTCGACAGCATCGATTATTTGAATTATTTTTGTAGCAAGTACTTCGACTGAGTGCTGATCATCTGTAATTGCAATAAGTTCCATGTCCCAGCGCCTCTTTCATTAGCGATATTTTTTCAAACAAAAAAACCACTTTCCTAAAAAAAGAAAGTGGTTACATTGCACGCAGGAAAAATATAAAATGCGCCACTTTCCTACGCAGGTACTAGCCTGTTCAGGTTTTGAGGGTTTAAAAGTAACTACTTTATTCTCAGCCCTTATCAAGGGATCCCCTAGTGATGAATATGTATGAAAATTAATCTTAGCATAGCATATAAAAAATAATATTCAATACTAAATATTTTTTTCTAATTTATTTTTTTACCAAAAATTGGGCTTGAAGCATAATAAAATCAAGTATTTATGCGAGTATAAAAAAGCTTAAATTTTTTAAAATTGGCCATTTCTGTAAAAATTTTTGGAAATAAAAGCATTTACATTTTAAAAATGACGGTTTATATTTAGGTGGAACAATTTAATAGATTGACTAGGGGTGTCCAATTAGTTGGGCTGAGAGAGAAACGCGCTTTTAGTTTCTTAACCCTCAGGACCTGATCTGGTTCATACCAGCGTGGGGAAGTTAGAAATTTCTCATTAATGATTTCATAATTGTTAATGTAGTCTTACTAACATTTAGCCGGGTCTTAAAATAAGATTCCGGCTTTTTTCATGCTTTAAATGGATTGGATTTCGTCCTTTTTAAACCAATTAAAAAGGGGAATGAAATCAAATGAACAATTCTGTAAATGAAATGAATTTTTCCATCATGTCTAGTTTTTCGGGTAGTAAAAAGGTTTATGTTGAAGGATCTAGACCTGACATTAAAGTGCCAATGCGTGAGATACAATTAAGTCCAACAACTGGCGCTTTTGGAGAAGAAGAAAATGCTCCAGTTAGAGTATATGACACTAGTGGACCTTACACAGATTCAGCTAGCTCAGTTGATATTCGAATGGGACTTAAGGCGATTAGACAAAACTGGGTAATCGAACGAAATGATGTTGAAGAGTATGAAGGGCGTGAAATAAAGCCTGAAGATAATGGATATAGAAAAGAGTCAGATCAACATAATGTTGAAGTCTTTAAAGGGTTAAAAAGAAAACCATTACGTGCAAAGGATCATGGAAATATTACTCAGATGCATTATGCACGTAAAGGGATTATTACACCTGAAATGGAATTTATTGCGATTCGAGAGAATGTATCAGCTGAATTTGTTCGTGATGAAGTTGCAAAAGGAAGGGCTGTCATTCCATCGAATATTAATCACCCTGAAAGTGAGCCAATGATCATCGGTCGTAATTTTCATGTGAAAATAAACGCCAATATTGGTAATTCAGCCGTTACGTCCTCAATTGAAGAAGAAGTAGAAAAAATGACATGGGCTACTCGTTGGGGAGCAGATACGATGATGGATCTTTCAACTGGGAAGAATATTCATACAACACGTGAATGGATTATCCGAAACTCTCCGGTACCAGTAGGGACAGTTCCGATTTATCAGGCGCTTGAAAAGGTTAATGGAATCGCTGAAGATTTAAGCTGGGAAGTATTTCGAGATACTCTAATCGAGCAAGCTGAACAAGGCGTAGACTATTTTACGATTCACGCGGGTGTATTATTACGCTATATTCCATTAACTGCAAAACGAGTGACAGGAATTGTATCTCGTGGTGGGTCTATTATGGCTCAATGGTGTTTAGCTCACCATAAAGAGAATTTTTTATATACTCATTTTGAAGAAATTTGTGAAATTATGAAGCGTTATGACGTAACATTCTCTTTAGGAGATGGATTAAGACCAGGTTCAATCGCTGATGCAAATGACGAAGCACAGTTTTCTGAGTTGGAAACATTAGGTGAATTAACGAAAATTGCTTGGAAACACGATGTTCAAGTTATGATTGAAGGACCAGGACATGTTCCAATGCACTTAATTAAAGAAAATATGGATAAACAATTAGAAATTTGTCAGGAAGCTCCATTTTATACATTAGGACCGTTAACGACTGATATTGCGCCTGGCTACGATCATATTACATCTGCGATCGGTGCAGCAATGATTGGTTGGTTTGGTACTGCAATGCTTTGTTATGTAACTCCGAAAGAGCATTTAGGTCTTCCAAATAAAGAAGATGTAAGAGTAGGTGTTATTACATACAAAATAGCAGCGCATGCAGCTGACTTAGCAAAAGGACACCCTGGTGCACAAAAAAGAGATGATGCACTATCAAAAGCAAGATTTGAATTTAGATGGCGTGATCAGTTTAATCTATCCCTTGATCCTGAAAGAGCAATTGAATATCACGACGAAACATTACCGGCTGAAGGAGCTAAAACGGCACATTTTTGTTCAATGTGTGGTCCGAAATTCTGTAGTATGAGAATCTCTCAAGATATTCGAGATATAGTAAAAAAAGAAGAGCTACAGAATGATTCAATCATTGAAGAAGGACTGAAAGAGAAAGCACTTGAATTTAGAAAACAAGGCGGAGAAATCTATCAATAAGGGTGTGAGCCTTATATGAATAGGGTAGAAGAAATCAAAAAAGAAATAAAGAATTTGGAAACAAATATGAATCAGTTGAAAATTGAATTGAAAACAATTCAAAAAAATTGTGTACACAATTTCCAGAAGAAAGATACGATTCAGGAATGCCTTAAATGCAGTTTAATTGAAAGCTTGTCTTGGTAAAATGTGAAACAATAAAAAACAAACCTCAAAAACAAAGAGGTTTGTTTTTTTACACTAAAATTAATGTTCTGACAAACTATTGATTGAAACTTCTTCCTCTCGTTCTGGTTGACCTAGCGGATAGATTCTAGCAGTTTCACTTGTTTCATCTACATGTTGAATGTAAATTGGTACTCCATTGTATGTCACATTAGCCATTTCGGGTGAAGAAGCAATTTCTTGAGCTCGTTGTTTATTCATACATAACCTCCTCTGAATTAATAATTGAAACCTAACATATTATTAACAGAGGTATACTTGAGTATTCATAATCAAGTACAAGCTTTTTTAAAAATAAAAAAACTCCTGTTAAAATTTAACAGGAGTTTTATAGTTTTTAAAGATTACCAGTGGTGTCCATATCCATATCCGTCATATCCAGACCAGCAAGCTGCTCCAACAATGATTAATAAGATAAACAGAACAACGATTAAAGCAAAACCGTTAAGATGGTGTCCGTGATGTCCAGTACTCATACATGTGACCTCCTTCATACGATATTTAAGGGAAACTCCCTTAGGGTCATGTAACTAATTGAAAATTACAATTAGGAGAGGTGGATAATGTATCGTATGTTTTTTTACCAACTATGAAACTAGTCTATATTGTAATTAGGCTTATACCTAGACGTAAGTTTTAATAAATGAATTATTTTTCCTTAGGAAGTGAAATGGCTGTTTCAACTACATAACCATTTTGAAACTTCACAGCAATTGTACCTAAATAAGTGTCAGTAGGCTGAAGTGTTTCGGTACAAGTAAAATAACGAATATGTACAACTTCCTTCGTATCTTTACTAATCTTTTGACAAGCAAGTAAATTACTTAGTCGTTTCAATGCGATATCTCGTTTCACTCCAATAAGATCTTTTTTAATAAATGATTCATAATAATTTTTTAATGGGAACATTTTAACAGCTCCTGTTCATTCGAAAATAAAATTTCTTAAGTCGTATCATATCATAAAGTAAATCTGTTTTTGTAAAGTTTGTTGTTGTGGATATCTATAATTATTCTAGATTGTAGCGGAAAATATGTAACAGACAAAAAAATCCCACTATAGGTTACTATAGTGGGGATTTCATTACTTATGCAGTTTGATTTGAATCCTTATCAAACTTATTTTTATCGTTTAGTTTAGAATTTTTATATCCGTATGTTATATAAATTACTAAACCGATTACTAACCAAACTACGAAACCTTTCCAAGTAAATGATGAAAGTTGTAGCATTAAATATACACAGAATACAACAGCTAATACTGGTACTACAGGTACCCAAGGAGTTTTGAATCCACGCTTTAAGTCTGGACGAGTTTTTCTTAATACTAGAACACCAAGAGAAACAGCAGAGAAAGCGAATAGCGTACCGATATTTGTTAATTCAGCTAATTTGTTTAATGGAATTAAGCCAGCGAATAAAGCAACTAGTCCGCCAGTTACCCAAGTGCTTGTTACAGGAACTGCAGTTTTCTTGTTAACTTTTGATAATTTACCTGGTAATAAACCGTCTTTACTGATTGCATAGAATAGACGAGTTTGTCCAAACATCATTACGATTAATACAGTTGTAATACCGATGATTGCGCCTAGTGAAATGAAACCAGCTGCCCAATCTTGGTGAATAAATGCTAGTGCAAAAGCAACAGGGTCTTTAACACCTAATTGATCAAACGGAACGATACCAGTAAGAATTAATGAAACGACAATATATAAGATTGTACAAATTGTTAAAGCTGTGATAATACCGATTGGTAAGTTACGTTGAGGGTTTTTAACTTCCTCAGCTGCAGTTGATACTGCGTCAAATCCAAAGTAAGCAAATACTACTACTGCAGCACCAGCTGTTACACCATGGAATCCCATTGGCATAAATGGAGTCCAGTTATGTGGTTGAACGTACCAAACACCTACTACAATGAAAAGTGCTACTACTGCTAATTTTACAATTACCATTATCGTGTTAAGTTTTGCTGATTCTTTAACACCTCTAGTAAGAATGAACGTAACAATTAAAACAATGATTACTGCTGGTAAATCAATAAAAGTATGTTTAGATGGATCAAATGCACTTGTTAAAGCTGTTGGAAGGTTTACTCCAAAACCATGTAATAAACTTTGGAAATATCCAGACCATCCACTTGCTACTGCTGAAGATGCAAGTCCATACTCTAGTACCATATCCCAACCTAATATCCAAGCAATGACTTCACCAAAAGCAACATAACTATAAGTGTAAGCACTACCAGCCTCTGGAATCATAGATGCAAATTCAGAGTAACAAAGAGCAGCGAATGTACAAGCTAAACCTGCGATAATAAATGAAAGAATAAGTGCTGGACCGGCGTAATCAGCAGCTGCTACACCAGTTAAAACGAATATACCTGTACCGATGATGGCACCGATACCTAACATTGTAAGATCAAACGCCCCTAGAACTTGTTTAAGTGAACTAGGCGAACTACCTGAAACGGATTTTTTTCGAAATAAATTCATATAAGCCTCCTCTAACCCTTTTTATTAGTTTTTTAATTTTCTATTTAGAAAGTTTAGTATTTTCTAATTTTACCTTAAAAAATAGAAAATTCTGACAATTAGCTGCGAATTAGTTTAATATATTGTCTTGTTTAAGTGATTTTTATAATATCACACTTACAAAAATATTCAAAGAATTTTTCGACGTTTTTTTCATTTTTTTCGAAATTATGTAGTAAATTCGACACATTACTGAGTACCTATTTATTCAGTTAAAATGAACTGAATAGCATTTGTACCTTAAGTAACAACGAATGTCTAAAAACTTCATATTTTTTAAGGTTGCAATTGTAATCAAATTAAATAATTAAATTTTTGTGTTTTTTCTTCAGAATTGAAATAAACCTCCTTAATAGAGGTTTATTTTTGGGTCTTTTTAATCATTTATTGTTCTTTTAAGTGACTTAGTGATACTTCTTTATCATTTTGTGGTTGATCAAGAGGATAAATTCTTGCTGTACCCTCATTTTTATTAACATGCTGAATATAAACAGGTACTCCATCGCAAGTTACATTAATCATACCAGGTGCAGCTACGATTTCTAATGCTCTTTCAGTATCCATCATAATACCTCCTTTAATTACTAACCTATTTTATTATTTACATAGTAAAGGTAGAGTAATCATGAAAAATAGGAGCTTTTTTAAGTAGGATAGGGAGGAAAATTGTTGGAGCAATTGTTTTAAGTTTTGCCTGCATTATTTAACTCGTTTCTTTTCTTGTTGTATGATAGCAAGGAAAGCGAAAAATAAAACTGAACTACACATAAATAGTAAACAAAGTAAACCAAAAAGTATTTGCATATTCGTACCTCCTTTTTATTATGAGAACAGCGTAAAGTATGGAACTAGTTTCAGAGCAAGAAAAAGTTTAGAAAAGGTGAGAAAATGTCTAATATTAAAGAAATTGCGAGGATTGCCGGCGTTTCGGTTACAACAGTCTCACGAGTTTTAAATGATGAACCATATGTTAGTGAGGAAAAAAGAAAAGCAGTCTTAAATGCAATTGAGCTAACTAATTACCAACGAAATCAAAATGCAGTCAATTTAAGTAAAGGAAAAACGAATCTAATTGGTGTAGTTATTCCGTTCTCGCATCATCCGTACTTTGGATTGCTAATTGATGGAATCGCAAATGAGGCGATAAAAAGTAATTATAAGCTCGTACTATTTCAATCAAATTATGAAGAGAAGAGAGAAATAGAAGCATTAGAGATGCTACAGCACAAACAAATAGACTCACTCATTATTTGTTCTAGAATTTGTTCGATTGAAATGATTGAAGAGTATAAGCAATATGGACAGATCATATTATTTGAAGATACGAGAAATACAGAAGTTTCTTCAACCTTTATTGATCATTACAATAGCTTCATGATTGCATTAGAATATTTATATAAAAAAGGCCATCAAAAAATAGGTTATTGTATTGGTCGTAGAACAGGCATGAATAGTAAGCAAAGAGAGGCTGCCTATATTGATTTTCAAAAGAAATATAATGAGCCAATAATTAACGACTACGTATTTGACAATTGCTATTATTTCGAAGACGGTGAAAGAGTTGTCCAATCTTTGTTAATTTTAAAAGAGAGACCATCAGCTTTGTTAGTAACAAGTGATCAAGTAGCTGCGGGAGTGCAAACTTGTTGTAATGATCATGGAATTGCCATACCTCAAGATTTAGCGATAATAGGGTTCGATAATCAACCTATTGCAAAAGTAATGAAGTTAACAACAGTCGAAATTCCATTAAGGGAAGTGGGTAAGAAACTTTTTCTTCAAGCGATTAATTCTGAAATAACACAAGAAGAAATTGCGTTTAAATTAATCGAGCGGCAGACTGTTTAAAAAAAAAGCTAGGTGGGAACTAGCTTTTTTTGTCTTTGAATGGGGAAGTGAAGTGCAAATAAAAAAGTTGGAACTGCAAATAAATCAGGGGGAAGTGCAAATAAAAAAGCTGGAACTGCAAATAAATTAGGGGAAGTGCAAATAAAAAAGCTGGAACTGCAAATAAATCAGGTAGTGCAAATAAAAAAGCTGGAACTGCAAATAAATCAGGGGAAGTGCAAATAAAAAGGCCAAAACTGCAATTAAATCATGGGAAGTGCAAATAAAAAGGCCGAAACTGCAATTAAATCATGGGAAGTGCAAATAAAAAAGCACAATCTGCAAATAAAAAAGTGGTATCTGCAATAAAAATCAGCATAACTGCAAATAAAGTCTCGAAACATGATGGTATAAAGTAAATGCATCAAAAAAAAGAAGAAATAACAATAAAATGGACTGAGAAACCACTAAAACGAAACGAAATCCACTTGAAACCATATAAATAAACAAAAAAATTTCAAGAATTAGTCCGTATATTTTTCAAAAAAATTTAATCAACTAAGGTTAATCTATGTGTCCGGACTTTTCCCTAAGTCAATAACTCCAAAGTAAAACTATTTAAAACTAGCTTTTGATCGACTGATTCCATAAAGATGACTGTTCTCTAACAACTTCCATAAATTTTCTAGCAGCACGGGATTGCCATCTATTTTTATGCCAAGACATGATCGTTGATACACTTCCTAAATTTGTATCCCAATTTATGACTTTTAGTTTTTGTTGCTGCATTTCATTTTGAACTGCTACGAGTGGGAGTATGGATATACCAAGTCCACACATGACACATTGTTTAATTGCCTCAACACTCCAAAATTCCATTCCAGTCTCAGTTGCGATTCCCTTACTTCTTAGAAATGCTTCAAAATAATCACGATAACTACCTTGTTCTGTGAGAATTATATTTTCATTCGCATTTAGAGTAAACGATGAAAGTGTTCTAGTATCAGAAGATGGAGGTAGCAAAATGACAAGTGGTTCTTCAATTAGTGTTTCCATATATAAATCCGAATCCGTTAATGGAGCCTGTAGGAAGAAGCCAATATCCAGATCGCCTCGACGTAATTCATCTTGTAATTCCCAACATGAACCAGATTTCATCATAATATTTACTTTCGGATTTTGTAATCGAAATGCTTGAATAATTTGTGGAAGACGATAGATTGTTAAAGATTCCGGTGCACCAATCTTTAACGTGGATACCTCTTCATTTTCCATTTGGAATACATCTTTTGCTTTTGTATAGAGCTGAATCATTTCGATTGCGTGAACTAAAAAGTTCTCACCGACCTCAGTCAGATGTACCTTTTTACCTAATCGGTCAAATAAAGGTACGCCCAATTCTTGCTCAAGTGCTTGTATATGTGCAGTAACTGTAGATTGTGCATATCCAAGATGGACCGCAGCTCTAGAGAACCCGCCCATATCCACAATTGACTTAAACGTAATTAAATGACGGATTTCCATAATAGCCTCCTAAGTATCGGATTTTTCGATGGTTTATATCGTAACTATTCATTTTACCGATGGTAGATTGGTTCATATAATTAAAGTATACGAGATTACAATTTGTTTCAATAACTTTTGGAGGGATATGAATGAGGAATCGAAAAATTGGTTTTCTTTTGCTCAGCGGGTTAATGATTGGACCTATTTTAGGTTCAGGAATTATTATTTTACCACCTGCAGTGTATGAAACTGCTGGTAATTATGCTATTTTTGCTTGGGTTCTTATGCTTGGTTTGAGTTTCATATTTGCACTAATGTTTGGTAAGCTAAGTCTGTTAATCCCAGGGGATTCTGGAGTGCCATTGGCAGTTGAGCGTGCATTTGGTACACAAATAAAAAACCTTTCAGCTATTTTCTTTTTACTTGCAGTTTGTTTTGGGCCAATTGCAGTTACAGGTACAGCAGGACATTACCTACAACTACTGACAAATCAAAGTTTCTTCAATGAAAAGTGGCTAGCTTTAGGAATACTATGTTTTGTTTACATCATTTTAACTAGAAGCATTGCCGATGTTGGAAAATTTGCCTTTTTTATGTCTAGTTTCATTGTAGTGACACTGATTGTTGGCAGTATTCATACATTATTTACAGTTGATGGGAGCTTTACTTTAACGAATCCTATTACTGTTTCTGATTTTGGAGAAAGTTTACTTTTATTATTTTGGGCTTTAATCGGGTGGGAGGTCATCGGTAGCTATTCTTTAGAAGTAAAAACGCCAGAACGAACAATTCCTAGAGCAGTAGTTTTAAGTTTCTCGATTATAGCAATAGTAAGTTTAACAGTTGCATTTGCTTTCCAGTGGATTCATTCTAAAAATGGAAATATGATGGATCAATCATTAGCACCGTTACTTCAGAGTTTATTTGGAAGTTGGTCAGCACCAATTATTTCAACAATTACAATTGCTCTTTGTATTAGTACGGTTCTGTTAGTAATAGGAGCAGTATCAAGGCTAATCGCCGATCAAGCCAAAAACGGTTTATTACCTTCATGGCTCTCTTTTAAAAATAAAAATAATGTGGCAACTCGATCATTATTTAGTTTGTTTTGCATTCACATAATTGTATTTATTCTTTATTTTAATGACTTCTTAAGCATTCAAACACTCGTAGCAATTGCAAATGCATTCTTCTTATGCAACGCTTTACTAGGAGTATTGGCATGTTTGCGATTATTTGATTCCATATTTTTTAAAATTGGTTCATGTATTCTCGCAATTTGCTTTTTAGGAATACTTTTATTTTCTTCACCAGTCATTTTATTATTGATCATATTAGTTTCAGTGTACTTTATTTGGCTACAAAAAAGAGATTCAAAACAAAATGAAAAAATTCTACAAGTCGGAAATGAATAACGGATTAGAAAGGAAACTTCTACAAAAGGAGTTTCTTTTATTTTGAAACTAACTTTTTTATAATAATTAACCATACCGTATATTTACTATTATTTTTCTAAAAGAATATTTACTGAAATTTCACGCCTTTTTCAGTTTGGTATAAAATGAGGCTGTTTATATCGACTTTATTATTGCCTTTTTTAGTGCGGATGAAGAATCTTTTATTATTTTAGAATTATATATAAATATTGTAGCTATTAGGTTTATTTATTTTTATTTCTAATATGAAGGAAAGCGCTTTTATAATGGATATTGTTAAGTATTTTAGGAGCGTTGTTAAGAGGAGTACATTACTCTTTGGTTTAAATATTAAATAAACAATTAAATAAAAAAATCTTATTTTATACAAATAAAAAAAGGAATTCAAATGTATTATTAATTAAGCTGAATTTTGGAATCCATAAGTCTTACTTCTATAGTAATTTTAAAATTCAGTATTTCCTAAAATTACTTTAATATTAATATTTATACATTTTTTTATTGGTTGCAAAAAAAATATATATAGCACAATGATTAATCTTATTAAAAAAAAATAAATTTTTTAGCTAAATAGAGTATGGGATTTTCCATATTTTATAAGGTTTTTTTACTTTAATTTTCTTTTCTATCAGTTCGTTTAAAAGAAAATTGAATCATAAAATCTTTACATTCAAATAATTGCTAGTTATAATGAAACCAAATTTGATAATTAGTGTCCTTCGGGGTCGGGTGAAATTCCCAACCGGCGGTGTTGTATATTTTTATACTAAGCCCGTGAGCTTCATATAGTTTTTTTATATGTTGCTGATCTAGTTAGAATCTAGAGCCGACAGTATAGTCTGGATGGGAGAAGGATGGAGTGCATATATGGTATGGTTATTTGTTTTTTCAAAAATACTATCCGTATAGGCTTAGTTCGTTGTGCATATTTTGTATGTACAACAATAGACGCGTTATAGTACTGTCTTTAAATAGACTCATATTGTGCTAGCGTTTATTTAAGTATGCTTCCTTTCTTAAACATCTATTGCCCCTTAGGAGTTTTCTAAGGGGCTTTTCACTTTTTCAAATTAATTTGAATTAGAGGGTGTGATAAGGTGGATCAACTATTTATGAAATTAGAGATGGATCTTACAAAGTCATTTATCGGGCTTGAGTGCAATATGATTTTGCGAAATGAGGTGAAAAAACTTGTTTACTGGAATCGTTGAGGAAATAGGAACAGTAAAAAATATTGTAAAAAAAGGTAATACTTTATTGCTAACAATTGGCGCATCAATCATTTTAGAGGATGTTCATTTAGGAGATAGTATCTCTGTAAATGGAGTGTGTTTAACCGTTACGGATTTTACTAAAAATGAATTTTCTGTTGATGTCATGCCTGAAACATTTCAAGCGTCTAATCTAAGTGCTTTGGTTTCAAGCCAAAAAGTAAATTTAGAGCGGGCAATGGCTGCAAATGGACGGTTTGGTGGTCATATTGTGTCGGGCCATATTGATGGTACAGGTAAAATTGTATCTGTAAAAGCAATGGAAAACGCAGTAATGTATAAAATTAATATTCCAAGTCAGTTTGCTAAGTATTGCCTACAAAAAGGCAGTATAACGATTGATGGTACAAGTTTAACAATATTTGAAGTTGAAACTGATATTGTAACAATCTCTTTAATTCCTCATACCCGATCACATACAATCTTAGGCAGTAAAAAAACGGGAGACGTTGTTAATATTGAGTTTGATTTATTAGGTAAGTATGTTGAAAAAATGCTTGGTATGAACGAGACGAAAAAGAGTTCTGCAATTACAACTTCATTTTTATCTCAAAATGGCTATATATAAAGGAGTAAGATCATGTTCTCTAAAATAGAAGAAGCAATTAAAGACTTGAAAAATGGAAAAATTATTATTGTTTGTGATGATGAAGATCGAGAGAATGAAGGAGATTTTGTTGTTATCGGAGAATTTGCGACTCCTGAAAATATAAATTTTATGGCAACACATGGCCGCGGTTTAATTTGTGCACCTGTTTCTGAAGAGATAGCAAAAAAACTAGATTTATATGACATGGTAACCAAAAATACAGATTCTCATGGAACAGCCTTTACGGTAAGTATCGATCATATCGATTCTACTACTGGTATATCGGCATTTGAGCGTTCACATACGGTTTTACAAATGTTAAATGATGAATCAACTGGAGCAGATTTTAGAAGACCTGGGCATATGTTTCCTCTAGTCGCTAAAAACGGGGGAGTTATTGAAAGACCGGGACATACTGAAGCGGCAGTAGATTTAGCTCGAATGGCTGGATCGAAAGAAGTTGGTGTCATTTGTGAAATTATGAATGACGATGGAACAATGGCAAGAGTACCAGATTTAATTCAAATTGCAAACAAGTTTAATTTAAAAATGATAACAATTAAGGATTTAATTCATTATAGACGCAAAACTGAACAACTTGTTCAAAGAGAAGTTGAAATTAAATTACCAACTGATTTTGGTGATTTTAAGATGATTGGCTATACAAATGAAATAGATGGTAAAGAGCATATTGCGATTGTAAAAGGTAAAGTTGACGATGGTGAACCAGTGCTTGTACGTATTCATTCGGAATGTTTAACAGGTGATGTATTTGGCTCATGTCGTTGTGATTGTGGGCCTCAGTTGCATTCAACATTATCGATGATTGAAGAAGCAGGCAAAGGTGTCATTGTTTATATGCGACAAGAAGGCAGAGGGATTGGTTTACTTAATAAGTTAAGAGCATATAAGTTACAGGAAGAAGGCTTTGATACTGTTGAAGCCAATTTAAACTTAGGGTTTGATGCAGATTTAAGGGACTATGGCTTTAGTGCTCAAATTATTAAAGATTTAGGAATAGCGAGTATCGATCTAGTAACTAATAACCCTGTTAAAATTGATGCTCTAAAATCTTATGGAATACAGATAAATAATCGAGTGCCAATTCAAACTGAAATGAAAATGGAAAACGAAAAATACTTAAATACTAAAATAGAAAAAATGGGACATTTACTAAACTATTAAAAAATGGGAGAGATTAAGATGAAATTTGAAGGAAATTTAGTAGGATCTGGACTTAAAGTTGCTGTAATCGTAGGACGTTTTAATGAATTTATTACATCAAAACTACTTGGTGGTGCACAAGATGCCCTACTTCGTCATGGTGTAGAAGAATCAGACGTCGATGTTATTTGGGTACCAGGAGCATTTGAAATTCCATTAGTTGCAAAAAAACTAGCAGATTCAAAAAAATACGATGCGATCATTACGTTAGGGACAGTTATTCGTGGGTCTACTACTCATTATGATTACGTATGTAACGAAGTAGCAAAAGGTGTTGCTGCTATTACTCTACAAACTGGTATCCCTGTTATTTTTGGTGTATTAACGACAGAAAATATTGAACAAGCGATTGAAAGAGCGGGCACGAAAGCTGGTAATAAAGGCTGGGATGCTGGTATTTCGGCAATTGAGATGGCTAATTTATTAAGAACTCTAAACTAGGTTTATATATAATAGAAGAAACTGGTTAAGGAGAGGTGAATTTTACCTCTCCTTTTTTTATTTTTTTATCAAGTGAAAGTAATTTTTTATGTAAAAAAGCAATCTGAATATTTGTTTAATCTTCTAAATTTGTGGTAGTGTAAAATTTAGTAAAAGTTAGTTTGGAGGTAGAAATTAAATGTTATTTTTACTTATTTTAGTCTTATTAGTGATCATTGTAATAATGTTTTTAAATACATATCCTCATTTTGGGAAGAAATATTCAAAGGATAGAGTGGAGTCGTTTGACGCTTTAGATAATTATAAAAATGATAAGTTTATAAACCAAATCCCTACGAGTATGAGTATGGATTTAAAAACAAATTTCTCAATGATTAGAGATTTTGTAAAGAAAAATCCGAATCGCACTCCTAAAGAGGGGATTCCTATGGAGAAAATCGATGTTTCATCATTTCATTCGAAAAATAAAGACTCGAAAATTACTTGGTTTGGACACTCAGCTTTGTTAGTTGAAATCGATGGGAAAAATATTTTAATTGATCCAATGTTTGGTAACGCACCAACCCCATTTCCGCAATTTGGTGGTAAAAGATATAGTGGTGGTTTACCAATTGAGATCAATGAATTACCAAAAATAGATGCTGTCATATTATCGCATGATCATTATGATCATTTAGATTATGGTACTATAAAAAAAATCAAACAAAAGGTTGATCGATTTATTGTTCCACTTGGTGTAGGGAGTCACTTGGTGAGGTGGGGAGTACCGAAAGAGAATATTTCTGAACATAACTGGTGGGATGAATTTAAATTTGATCAATTAACGTTAGCTTGTACACCAGCAAGACATTTTTCAGGGAGAAACTTAACTGATCGTAACAGTACATTATGGTGTTCGTGGGTCATATTTGGTGAGAAAACGAAAATTTACTTTAGTGGAGATAGCGGTTATGCCCCTCATTTTAAGGAAATAGGAGAAAAATATGGACCGTTTGATCTTGCGTTAATGGAATGTGGTCAATATGATAAACGATGGTCTGCAATCCATATGCTACCAGAAGAAACAGTTCAGGCTTTTATTGATCTAAAAGGTGGAGTTCTTGTTCCAATCCATTTTGGTGCTTTTACATTAGCATTTCATGACTGGAATGACCCAATTGAGCGTGTTGTGAAGGCTGCTAAAGAAAATGTGATAAAGTATGCCACACCTAAAATTGGAGAAACAATTAATATAAGTACAGGCGAATATCCTAATTCAATTTGGTGGAAGTAGTTTATTTATTTGAAAAAAAGCAGGATTGTGCACTTTATTATTGAATAAATAAAAAATCAATTTTTTAGGGAAGTGATGTTAATGGAAGCATTAAAAGAAAGTGCAAAAATAGTACAAGATTTAATTTTTGAGTTAGGTTATACAAATAAAGTGATTGAATTACCAAATAGTGCAAGAACTGCTCAGGAAGCAGCTGAAGCATTAAATTGTGAAGTGGCTCAAATAGCAAAGTCGATTATATTTAAATTAGAAAGCTCAAATAGCGCTGTACTAGTAGTAGCAAGTGGAATAAACCGTATATATGAGAAACAAATCGAGAAAATACTAAATGATAAACTAGGTAAAGCAGATGCTGATTTCGTCCGTGAACAAACGGGATTCGTAATTGGAGGAGTATCACCAATCGGTCATAAAAACCAAGTAATGACATTTATTGATGAGGATCTATTACAGTATAAAGAAGTATGGGCTGCTGCGGGTCATCCAAAAGCAATTTTTCAGTTAACACCAAATGAATTGATTGAAATGACAAAAGGTAAAGTAGTAAAAATTAAATAATAGAACATAAATCATTTAGGCACATTCAAGTGTAATAAATCAGTTTTTGATTTACTATACTTAAATGTGTCTATTTTTATTGGGAATTTTTACCTTGGGATCCATTTGAAATACGTCAGATTAAATTAGAGGGAAAGTGAGATGAATAAGTAAATGTTCAAATTTATTTGTACGACTTGTGGCGTTCAGTATAACAAGTCAATTGATCCTCCTGAGTACTGCATAATTTGTTCTGAAGAAAGACAATACATCAATCCAAGTGGTCAAAGTTGGACAACATTACAATCAATGAAAAACGAAAACTATCAAAATATTATTCGCTTTGAAGAAGAAAATTTATATAGTATTGTAACGAGCCCTAAATTTGGGATTGGTCAAACTGCATATCTCATTAGGAATGAAAGTTTTAATGTTTTGTGGGATTGTGTTACTTATTTAGATGAAAAGACGGTTGAAGAAATTATGAGGGTAGGAGGAATCAATGCGATTGCTCTATCACATCCACACTATTACTCTAGTCAAATTGAATGGGCTGAAAGATTTGATGTACCTTTATACATACATGAAGATGATCAAGAGTGGGTTACAAGAAAAAGTGATAAAATTATTTTTTGGTCTGGTGAATCATTAGAGCTTAATAAGGGAGTTCAAATTCATCGATTAGGCGGGCACTTTAAAGGTGGGGCAGTATTAGAATGGAAAGCTGGAAATGAGCAAAAAGGTATTCTGTTAACAGGAGATATTATCCAAGTAGTTGCAGATCCAAATTGGGTAAGTTTTATGTATAGCTATCCTAATTTAATTCCATTACCAGCCAAAAAAGTAAAAGAGATATCATTAGCAGTAGAGAAGTTAACATTTGATCGGATTTATAATGCATTTCATGGAATTGTAAAAGAAAATGCAAAGCTCGTTGTCCATAAATCAGCTAGAAGATATATTGAAGCGTTGGATGGGACATTATTTGATACTTAATATAATAAAAAAGAGGACCAAATTTTTTTGGTCCTTTTGCTAATTTAATTAAATATTTAACGTTTGATTTACTTTTTCTTTTCTTGGTCTAAATGCAGATAATGATAAAACAATAACTGAGATGACACCAATCCAAATAATAATACTCATTGGATGACTCAGCGATAATCCTTTATCAAAATAGAAAATTTCTCTTAATCCGTCAGCACCAAATCGCATTGGGACCCATGAGTAAATCCAATCTTTTGAAAAAGTTGGTAAAAGCTCTTTTGGCATTCCGATTAAAGAACCTGAGAAGAAAAAGATCAGGGCAAAGATACCAACGCCACCAAAGCCGATCCAAGACATGACAGCAGAAATTAGGATATGGAAACAGAAATAAGCAATTGTTAAATAAAGCGCAACGTCCAAGAAGTTTGGAAGTGTGAAGCCAATCCACTTTGCCATTAGAGTTATGCCGAAACCGATTACGAATGATAGGATTACTCCTAATAGTAATTGTTCAAAAATAATTTTTAATTTACTAATTGAATTTGATGTGTTTGTTTTCTTTTTCGCTAAAAAGACGATTACGGCACCAATTAAACTAGCCATCCAAAGTGGAGTAATTAAACTTACTGGTGCATTGCCATTTCCTGTATGTGTTCCAATTGCATTTACATTTTCAACCTTCGTTATGATCGGGTTTGCTAATACTTCAGCTTGATTTACTGAAACCTGGCTCACGCTTTTCTTTAATTCATTAAAAATTTCAGTGTGAATAGTTAAGTTAAGATTTTCTACTAAATGAGTCAGCATTTGACTAGCCATCGTTGAACCATTTGTATTTTTACCCTGATTAACTAAAATTTTCATTGTGATAGGTGAAGGAGTCGCTGTTTTTAATGAAGCCTGATTTTTACTTAAATCATTTGGAAGAATAAGGGCAGCATAGTATTTTTGGTCATTTAGACCTTTACGTACTTTTTCTTCACTTGATACTTGAATCCACTTAATTGCTGGTTTTTCACCATTTTTCGTTTTAGATAGTGCATTTATTTTTGCAACCATCATATCACCAATATTAACATTCCCTTTTGAAGGTACTTGAATTCCTTGATCCTCGTTTACGATTGCGATTGGAAGATTTTTAGGTGTAGGATTAACAGATGATGCTAATGTTAGACTGAATATAATCGCAACAACTAGTACTAGTATAGGAGCTAATATAGCTTGTTTTTGTTTAAATAAGTTCATTTCAATAACCTCCTAATTCTTTTAATGAAATCACTGAACGACGTGTTGACTATTGTTATGTTACAATGAGTTTTAATAAATCACAATAAGCAAATCATACAAATGTGTTCATTGCTAAACACATTTATGAAATTTGTTTAGTAAGAACTTATATTCCAAAAGGATGATCTAAATTGAGTCAATCATTGAGAGAAATAAAAGTTGCAAAAACTAAGAAATTAATAAAAGAGACGTTGTTAGATTTAATAGAAGAAAAAGGATTCGAAGCTATTTCAGTTAGAGATATTACTCTAAAAGCAGGATTAAATCGCGGTACATTTTATCTACATTACAGAGATAAATATGATTTAATGGAAAAAAGTCAAAATGAAATATTGGAAGGTTTACAGGATCGACTTATCTTTATAAGACCTAAAGAAATGAATGAGTTTTATTCAAATGATATGATCTATCCACCTATTCTAAATGTATATCAATATTTAAAAGAAAATCAAAGATTTATAAAAATTTTAATCAGTACAAAAGGTGACCCAGCTTTTCCGAAGAAAATGAAGGAACATATTAAAGAGACGATATATGAAAAACTAGTGGATTTATTAGAAGAAGAATACATGATTGATATTCCACATGAATACACAACTGCATTTATTTCATCGGCATTCTTTGGACTTATGGAGCAATGGCTAGAAAAAGAAGAGCCAATTATCTCTGAAGAAATGGCAATCATGCATATGAAGCTTTTAAAGTTTATGAAGAAATTTGTTAGTCAAATCGCTAAATAATGTATACCATAAAAAAGATGTCTCAATTCTTTATTTGAGACATCTCTTTTCATAATAATATTAAGATCTTGTTTCTGATATTGCAGTTCTTACCTTTTCAAATGATGTTTTAGCTTTGTGAGAGTTTAAAATCATTAAGTTTACGTATAATGCATCAATTATACTTAATTGCGCAATTCTTGAAGCAAGTGCTTCTGGTCGATATTCTGTTTCTTCAGAAGAAGTGTAAAGTGAGACATCAACATTTTGACTTAAAGGTGATTTTGGAAAACCTGTAATTCCAATTGTTTTGGTACCGTTTTCATTTAGTACTTGCAAGATACGAAGGATGTCTTTATTTGAGCCTGAGTGTGAGATAACAATTGCCACATCCTCCTTTGTCAATTGAGAAGCTGACATCAATTGAAAGTGAGAGTCTGTGTACGAGTTCGCTTTTATTCCTGTACGAATAAATTTATGGAAAGCATCCATCGCAATAACTGACGAACCACCTACACCGTATAATTCAACTTTATTTGCTTTTAATATAAGATTTACTGCTTTTTTAATCGATGCACCATCTAGAATTTGGGCAGTATTTTCAAGTGTTCGAATATTAGATTGAAATATTTTATTAGCTATTGTTATTTCATCGTCTTTTTCGTTAATCTCCTCGTGGATTTGCTGAATCGGCGTCATAATTTCAGTTGCTAATGCAATTTTAAGTGCTTGGTATCCTTTAAATCCAATCCTTTTACAAAATCTAAAAACAGTTGCATCAGCAACGTTTAAATCTTCAGCTACTTCTGTAATCGTACTGTGAATAATATGCTTTGGGTTTTGTAATATATAATCAGCGATTTTTTTTTCTTTATCACTTAATCGCGCATAATAAGAACGAATTTTACCTAAGCTGTTCGTTTGTTCCATATTCTTTACACCTTTCCTTAGGAAATTGATTTTTAGAATAAATAAATTTTTAATATAGTATTAAATTGAAATTGTTTGTATTTCAAAGATTTAGAAAAGCAGTATAATTTACTTAATTATTATTATATAGGAAAAAAGAGTTTTTTTTAATTATAATATGAAAACCCTTTCTTGTGAAAATTATTTCGCATATTATCATTTTTGTCAAAAAAATTTTTTTCACACATGGTTTTTATATTTTTATAAGAGAGTGCTCCTTTCTCAAGGATGGATCTAGAAAATTAAACGAAGGAATATAAAAGCATAAAGGTGGTTATTAGAGTCAATATAGGCAGTTTATCTAAGATAAGAAATATTTGCTTATATAGGCCTTTAGGATTGGGATAATGATATAAAATAGTCTTTAAGGTAGGATTTCTTTTTTAAATCCTATCTTTTTTTTAGTTATATTGTTTTGGATTTGAAAGAAAATTTCTTAGTATTAGGTAAAAATCATTAATTGTTTTTTCCTTAAAAGGATATTAAAATTTAGTAAAGAATATTTAGATAAATATGTTTATAGAGATAGAGGAGGGTGCATATGATTGAGGGGGAAATCATAAAGTTTTATCGTGAAAAAATGGGGTTAACTCAAGCTATGCTTGGAGAAGGTATATGTACAACTACTCATGTAAGTAAAATTGAAAGAGGTAAGACGGCATACTCACCTGATATTATTGCTTTATTTTCAAATCGTTTAGGAATCAATATTAATCAAGAAGTCCAATCTTTTTATAATTTAGAGAAAAAATTACATCAGTGGCACGATGCATTAATCATGAAAAAAGAAGCTCAAATAGAAGAATGTAAAGCAGAACTTGAACAAATGCCCTTTATTGACTATTCTCAATATGCAGCCCACTATAATCTACTAAGAGCAAGGTATTATTTTCATAATCAAAATTTAGATATGGTTAAGCAAATACTTACATTTGTGAAAAAAGAATTTAGTGATTTATCTCCTTACGAGAAAAATTTATTCTATCATCTTCAGGGTATGTACTATATATCGAACTATGCTGGTCGAAGTAATGAAGACCATCAAAAGGCAATTAAAGTATTAAAGATGATTAATATTGATGAGTATCGAAATGAAGAATATTATCATCATCTAGCACTTGCCTATCATTTTGGAAGTTCAAAAATCTTAGCGTATAAATATGCCGAAATGGCACTTAAGTTTTTTCAAAAGACGAACAACTATTTATTTGCAATTAGTTCCGAAACACTTATGTTATTGCAGTACGGTAGTGAACTAGAGATGAATTTTAGTGAGGTTGTAGAACGCTACAAAGATTTGATTCATAACTGTGAAGTATTAGGAGATCGCGAACGCAAGGGTATTTTATTAAATAATCTCGGAGTGAAATACTTTAAACGAGAAGAATATGAAACTGCACTGTATTATTTTGAGGAAAGTATTAATGAAACCGAAAATAAAAAATCAATCAATTATTTAAGACGTTTGTGCAATTATTTAGAGACATGTACGGAAGGCGCACTATTAGAAAAAGAGCTACTTCTTAGTGTGATGAAAAGAGCATTAGCATTAGCAAAAATGTTAAAAAGCCCAGTACATATTACATTAATTAAACTCTTTAAGCTTAAGGCTGAGGGAGCCCATGAAAAATTTTATCAATATCTATCGGATGAGGCACTCCCATTCTTTTATTCTACTAATAATAAATTTTATATTGAACAGTTTGGTAAGAAATTATATAAATACTATATAGAGAGCAAAGAATATCAAAAAGCTGCTGAATTGTATGAATCGATTGAACATACATTTGTTAGCATGTAATTAAGAAAAAACATAGACAACGTTAATAACGTGTCGATGTTTTTTCTTTTTTTATTTCAGTTATTTAGTTGTAATTGGCTAATTAATTCATTTATTGAATTCAAATTGTTTAAAATTGGTTTATTCTGAAAGGGAATTTTGTTTTAATTTGTCGAATTTATATAGCGGATTGAGTAAACGTTGATAAATCAAGGTTTGTTATAACCCAATTGCTTAAAAATAGAAAATTCTCAATAATATAATTAATAGAAATAAACGACAAATGTCATTCTATTTTGTTGATTACTAAAAGAAGTTGTCAAAAAAATCTTTTTTCTAGTAATTAACGTAAAAGGCAAACTAGGAAGAAAAATGAACTGGAGGAAGAAAAATGGGGGAAAAGAGAGAAAAAAGTAAAGTTTTAAAAAGTGTTACCGTTTTAGCTTTAACATCTAGTTTTATTTTAGGTTCTCTTGGACAAGTAACAAATGTATCAAATGCAGCAAGTCCGAGTAAGGCAGAAGATATTTTAGCAAATTTAACTTCAGAGCAAAGAGCAGCTCTTAATCAGCTTTCAACAAGTGAAGACACTGGGGTGCAAATATCCTCTGAAATTAATTTGGACTCTTCTGAGCAAACAAGTGTCATTGTAGAGTTTGCTAATAAACCAGTTAAAGTCGCTCAAATTGAAGCGAATGTTGAAGGTAAAACTTTAACGAAATCAGATGCTGAAGGTCTAATTGACCAAGACCATGAAACTTTTACAAAAGATGTTAGCAAAGTGTTAACAACTAGTAATAGTAAAAAAGTAGATTATAAAATTAATCATTCATATAAACACGCATTCAATGGTGTTTCGATGACATTACCAGCAAATCAAATTAAGAATCTATTAAAATCGAAAGCTGTAAAAAAAGTGTGGAGCAACCAAACGTTTTCAATTGATCCACCGAAAGAAAATGATCAACTGAAAGCTGATGAAGCAAATGTTGCGAACTATACTCCATATGATGCACTAGATCGCTTACATGCTGAAGGGTTTACGGGTAAAGGAATTAAAGTAGGGATTCTAGATACAGGAATGGATTATCATCATCCAGACTTGAAGGATGCTTATAAAGGTGGATATGATTTCGTTGATAACGATAATGATCCAATGGAAACAACTTATGCGGATTGGAAAAAATCAGGAAAACCTGAAATTAGTGGATCATCAACATATTACACTGAGCATGGTACGCATGTAGCTGGTATTATTGGTGGACGCGGTGTAGCGAATAGTGAGTATAAAACAATTGGTGCGGCACCTGAAGCTGACCTTTATTCTTACCGAGTGTTAGGAGCTTATGGATCTGGAACTGAGGAAGACATTATTGCCGGAATCGATCGAGCTGTTCAAGACGGTATGGATGTTATTAATATGTCATTAGGTGCAAGCTTAAATGATCCGCTTTATGCAACATCGATTGCAGTAAATAACTCTGTGTTAAGCGGTGTAACGACAGTTGTTGCAGCAGGAAATAGCGGCGATAAAATGTATACGCTTGGTTCACCAGGAGCAGCAGCTTTAGCATTAACAGTTGGCGCATCATCAATCGCATTAGATGTTTATCAATATGCTGGTGTTAACAATGGAAAGAATTATTCTGTAAGACAATTAGCTAGAAATTATTCTGATGACTTAACATCATTAAAAGGAAAAACATATCAGTTAGTTGATGTTGGCTTAGGTAATCCAGCAGATTTCAATGGTAAAGATGTAAATGGGAAGATTGCTTTCATTAAACGTGGAACGATTGCATTAATCGATAAAATTAAAAATGCAAAAGCAAAAGGTGCAGCTGGCGTTTTAATGTACAACGACGAAACAAATCAAGCTGAAGGAGCAATCCAATCTTTCCTTGGTGAATCAGTTGATGCAATCCCAGCATTCTCTGTTTCTAATAAAGAGGGGATCGAAATTGCAGCTGCAATCAAAGCTGGTAAATCAGATTTCACTTTTGGTGACTTTAAAAAGGTTCAAACTGCATCAGATGAATTAGCAGGATTTAGTTCAAGAGGTCCATCTCGTGTAAACTATGATATTAAACCGGAAGTAACAGCTCCTGGTGTGGCGATCCTTTCAACTGTACCATTCTATGTAAATAATAAAACTGGTGATGGATCAAAACCTGAGGATTACAAATATGCATATGAGCGCTTATCAGGTACATCGATGGCGACACCTTACGTAGCAGGTGTATCAGCATTATTACTTCAATCAAATAAAGACTTACAACCAGAAGATGTCAAATCGATTCTAATGAATACTGCTGATCCATTATCTAAAGCTTATAGCGTATTTGAAGCAGGTAGTGGACGTGTTGACGCATACGAAGCAATTCACTCGAACGTAGAATTAGAAGTAGTAGATCAAACACCAACGTATATTAATGGTAAACAAAAATCAATTAAAGAATTAACTGGTGGCATTAGCTTCGGATCTTATGGTTTCGATGATCAAGATATTGCAGATTCTCGCAATATTACATTAAAAAATCGTAGCGAAAAAGCAAAAACATTTAATGTAAATGTGAAATTCCAAACTGGATTAAGAGGATCTAAAGATGCAGCTGGGAACAATGTAACTTTAACTGGTCCTACATCTGTAAAATTAAATGGCATTAGCCAAAAGAATGTTAAGTTTAACTTAAATATTCCAAAAACAGCGGAAAAAGGAACATATGAAGGGTTTATTACATTTACAAACACAGTGGATCCATCAGAAACATATCAAATTCCTTTTGGTGGTCGCGTAGTCGATGAAGGAATCGATTATTTTAAAATCGACAATCCAATGTTTGGGACTGATACGAGCTGGCCAGCAAATGCATTCCCATTTTTATCGTTTGATGTTTCATTGAAGTCACATATGAAAACATTAGATGTATTACTACAAGATGCTACAACAGGAGAAGATCTTGGTTTAGTTGGTTCTTTTACACCAATCACAATGAATGAAAATCAAGATTACTTTATTGGAAGAGGATTTAGTTCAATTTACTATCCATTTACTGGTGATGCAAAAAATCCGATTAGTAATAATCCAGTAGTAGCAAAAGCAGGAAACTACAAATTAAAATTAGTTGGTATAAATGAAAAAGGTAAGACATTCGTAAGAACTGCTGATTTCATTTATGATGTTGCAGCTCCTACAATGACTTCGAGCTTTGACTCATTAGATCAAAAAGTAATTGAATACAAAGATAGCCAATTTGATTCAAAAGGCGAGTTCCTATACGACTTTAACATTAATCTAAATGATCCTGAAACTGCTGAAGCTAGCCGTTTAGGTTTACCAGTAGATCAGTCAACTAATGCAGTAGTTTCATTTCACGATAGCCCGTTCCCGGCTAATCCAATTAAAACAGATAAGAACGGGAATTATACAGACCAGATTTTAGTTAAGAAGCGTTCTACACCATTACAAGTATCATTCTATGGTATGGATGCAGCAAGAAACTTTACTGGAAATGCTACAAATATGTTAAGACTAGTATTCGTGGATCAAAATTTCCCATACTACTATTTAAAAGCAAATAAACAAACAGTTACAACGGGTGATACTGTTAATTATAGTGTTCGTTCAAACAATATTAAAAACTTAAAAACTACTAAAATTAATTTCAAAGTTGATCCAAATCTAGCAACAATTCAAAATGTCGTTGTAAATGATGCAGTAAAACAATATGGTGACGCACAAGTTTCGGTGACTTCAGTACCTTCTGGATTAAGTCAGCTTTATACATTTACATTTACTTACAATGGAACAAAAGCTTTACCAGAAGACTTACAATTATTTAATTTCGATATGAAAACAGCAGAGAAATATACTAATTTTAACCCACATGACTGGTATACAATGACTGCATCAACAATTGATCAATCAAATGTTGAGACAAAAGATGTATATGCGTACATGGAATCTTATAAAGTTAAAAATACTTATTCTAAAATTGATGGGGCACTGAATTTTGAAGGAGCATATGATCCAGTAACAGGAAACCAAAATTATGCGCTTGATCAAAGTGTAATTGGTGCAAAAGTTATAGTTACATCTTATGATGGAAAAACAACTGTTCAACCTTCATTCAATAAAAGCGGCCAATACAGCGCTGAAGGGTTGAAAGCAGATCCAAAACCTTATACTTATAAAGTTGATGTACCTGGACATTTTACAATGAACAGACAAGTACTTTTATCAAATGAAGTACGTGGAGAAACGTTAGGAAAGAGATATAATTTACGTTTATTAACAGCTGCAGCCGGGGACGTTAACAAAGATGATGTAATCGATGTGTTAGATGCAATAGCTGTACAAACGTATTGGGGTACAAATAAGGCTACAGCAGACTTTAACTTTGATAAAGTAGTAGATAAAAAGGATATGGACTATATTGTTAGAAACTTTGGATTACAAAATCCTACTGTTGATAACGCACCAAAACCAAAAACTACTTACAAAGGTGCAACTTTAGATAGTATTTTAAAAGATTTAGGTTTAGATCAATAATAATTTAGAAGAGGGAAGCCAGTTAATTTGGCTTCCCTTTTTAGGTTGTAGGGATGTACGTGAATTGATGAAGTAGTGAATTAGTGAAGTGCAAATAAAAAATGTGAAACTGCAATTAATATTAGGAAGGTGCAAATAAAAAATGGAAAACTGCAATTAAAATTTGCTGATCTGCAATTAAAAAAGTCAGATCTGCAAATAAAATCGGTGAAACTGCAAATAAGGCCACTAATCTAGTGGAAAACAACGAGGTAGCAGAAAAATAAATTGAAAATGACTAAAAACAGAAAGATATTCCAATGAAACGATCCAAAAACACAAACTGATTAGCCTAATAGCCTTCTATTTTTCATCAAAGTTGATTTCTACTCCCTTCAAAAAATTGTGTTATTCTTTGGGGCTTTTTAATGATACTCAGAATTGAAGTATTCTAAAATAGTTTTATCATGTTCAATTAGTAAGAAAAAGCTAACATCCGTAAAACGATTAAAGTTTAATTAAAAAAGTAAGCGTTTCCAAATTGCTGACTATTTCTTTTAAAATAATAGGGAAATTGGGTTATTTCAATTGTTTTTCATGGGAGAATTTAGAGGGAATCTGTCGAATGTAGAGAGAAAGAATTTAAAACTTTGGTAAATTAGGGGAAAGATAACCCAATTGACCGAAAATTGGAATAAATTGATAATAAATGTAGAAAGTAAATTTGATGTAAAGAGTTAAATATGAAAATAAAAAGTAGCTTACTATTTTATAAATCATATAACTTCATTGAATTTTACTTTAGATAAATAGAAGCCAGGAGGAAGAAGAATGGTGAAAAGAGTAAAGAAAAGTAAGTTTGTATCAGGCTTTACCGTTTTAGCTCTAACATCTAGTGTTGTTGTTGCACCGATTGCACATGTAACAAATGTTTCAAAGGCAGCAGGGAAAACGAAGACAGAAACAATACTTGCAAATTTAACTTCCCAACAACGAGCTGCTTTAAAACAAATTTCAACGAATGAATCGACAGGACTTCAAATCTCATCAGACATAGATCAAACGACTACAAAACAAACCTCAGTTATTGTAGAGTTTGCAAATAAGCCTGCCAAGGTGGCAAAAATTGAGGCGCAAGTAGAAGGTAAATCATTAACTGAGACACAAGCGGGGAAATTAGTTGATCAAGATCATGCTACTTTTACTGCAGAAGTTGGACAAGTTCTGAAAGATGAAAATAATAAAAAGGTAGATTTTAAAATTAAACATTCATATAAAAATGCCTTTAACGGCGTTTCAATGAGTCTACCAGCAAACCAAATTAAGAATCTATTAAAATCAAAAGCCGTTAAAACTGTTTGGAGTAACGAGAAGTTCACTATTGACCCTCCAAAGGAATCAGATAAGAATAGTGAGTTAAAAGCAGACGAATCTAAAGTAGCAAACTATACGCCATATGACGGATTGGATAAGCTACATGCTGAAGGCTATACAGGAAAGGGCATTAAAGTTGGTATTCTTGATACAGGTATCGATTACAACCACCCAGATTTAAAAGACGCTTTCAAAGGTGGATATGATTTTGTAGATAATGATAATGATCCAATGGAGACTACATATGCTGATTGGGTAAAAGCTGGTAAACCAGGATCTGCAAATGGTGCTGATTATTATACTGAGCATGGTACTCACGTAGCAGGTATTATTGGTGGACGTGGTGCGTCAGATAGTGAATACAAACAGGTTGGTGCAGCACCAGAATCTGATATTTATTCATATCGTGTACTTGGACCTGGTGGGGTTGGAACAAGTGAAGCTATTATAGCTGGTCTTGATAAAGCAGTAAAAGATGGCATGGATGTTATAAATATGTCATTAGGTGCATCGTTAAATGATCCACTTTATGCAACTTCTATCGCGGTTAACAATGCTGTTTTAAGTGGCGTAACGACTGTTGTTGCTGCAGGAAATGATGGAGACAAAATGGATACATTAGGTTCACCGGGAGCGGCTGCATTAGCGTTAACGGTCGGAGCTTCATCAGTTGCCATAGATCTTTATCAATTTAACGGAACACAGGATGGAAACAAATACAACTTTAGACAATTAGCTCAAAACTACTCTGATAATTTAACAACATTAAAAGGTAAAACCTATCAACTAGTTGACGTAGGTTTAGCAAATCCATCTGATTTTTCGGGAAAAGACTTAAAAGGAAAGATTGCTTACATTCAACGTGGGACAATTGCTTTGATTGATAAAATTAAAAATGCAAAAGCTGCAGGTGCTGTAGGTGTATTGATGGCTAATAATATTGATAACCAAAGTGAAGGGGCAATCCAAGCATTCTTAGGTGAGTCAGTAGATGCTATTCCTTCTTTCTCAGTATCATATGAAGAGGGATTAAAAATCACAGCAGCGGTTAAAGCAGGTAGAAATGAAGTTTCTTTTGGTGATTATACTAAGCTACAAACAGCTTCAGATGAATTAGCGACATTTAGTTCAAGAGGACCTTCACGTGTAAATTATGATATCAAGCCAGAAGTGACTGCTCCAGGTGTTTCGATTCTTTCAAGTGTACCATTTTATGTAAATAATAAAACAGGCGATGGATCAAAGCCTGAAGATTATAAATATGCTTATGAGCGTATGTCTGGAACTTCAATGGCAACACCATATGTAGCAGGTGTATCCGCGTTGTTACTTCAATCAAATAAAGACTTACAACCAGAAGATATTAAATCAATCTTAATGAATACAGCTGATCCATTATCAAAAGCTTATAGTGTTTTTGAAGTAGGTAGTGGACGTGTAGATGCTTATGAAGCGATTCATTCAAATGTAGAACTAGAAGTGGTTGATAAAACACCAACGATCGTAAACGGCAAAGAAAAATTAATTAATGAGTTAACCGGTGGGATGAGCTTTGGTTCATATGGATTTGATAATAATGATATTGCAGATTCACGCAGTGTTACTTTAAAGAATCGTAGTGAAAAAGCAAAAACATTTAGTGTTGACGTGAAATATCAAACTGGATTAAGAGGATCGAAGGATGCTGCTTCGAATAATGTTACACTTTCAGGTCCTACATCAGTTAAGTTAAATGGTATTAGCTCAAAATCAATTAAGTTTAATTTAAACATTCCAAAAACTGCTGAAAAAGGAACATATGAAGGGTATGTTACATTCACAAATACAGGGGATCCAACTGAACAATATCAAATTCCATTTGGTGTTCGTGTAGTTGAAGAGGGGATCCAATCATTTAATTTATTCAACCCACTTTATTCAAATAAAATTACGAATCCTACTTATGCATATCCATTTATTGATGGAAGTGTTTCTCTGAAAACACATATGAAATCATTAGATGTTATCGTTCAGGACCCAACAACTGGTCAAGACTTAGGGATTATTGGTTCATTTAATACTTCAGTAATGAAAGAAGATGTAGTATACAATATCGGTAGACTTGTTGGTGCATATTACTTCCCATTCACTGGAGATGACAAAAACCCGATTAGCAGTAAATATGAATTAATGAAGCCAGGTCATTACAAATTAAGATTAGTTGGTGTGAGTGAAAGTGGAAAAACATTTGCTGAAGCAAGAGACTTTATGTTGGAATACGGTGTTCCAAACATGACTTCAAGCTTTGACAAGTTAGATCAAAAGGTTATCGAGTATAGTGAAAGTCAACTAGATAAAAATGGACAAATGTTATACGACTTCAATATTAACGTAAATGATCCAGAGATTGACGAAGCGAAAAAATACGGTATTAAAGCTGAACAATCAGATAACACAATTGTTTATACTTATAATTCTTTCTTCCCATCATTACCTATTAACGTAGATAAAAATGGGGATTATACTGATCAAATTTTAGTTGATAGTAAATATTCAGTATTACCATTAACATTCTATGGAATGGATGCAGCGCTAAATCCAACTGCTCAAATTAGAATTGCTTTTGTAAAAAATACAACTCCATATTATTACTTAAAAGCGAATAAGCAAAACATTGTACCTGGTGATACTGTAAACTACTCTGTTAAAGCAAATAATATTAGTAACTTAAAAACTACTAAATTAACTCTTCAATTGAATAATAATCAAGGAATCATTGACAATATTCTAGTAAATGATGACGTTAAAAAATATGGCGATGCGCAAGTTACAGTAAAAACATCACCTACTACTTGGGACTATATTACGCAATATGACTTTACTTTTACTTACTCAGGTTCGGCTAAGTTACCAGAGGATACTCAATTATTTAATTTTGATATTAAAACAACTGATAAATCATTTACAACAGGATCTGCGATTAACTTCTCAGGTAACGGGACATCGACTATTGATACATCAAATGTAGAAACGAAAAATGTTTACACTTATATTGAAGGATACAATGTAAAACCATCAGTTTCAAAACTTACAGGTACACTTCAAGTAGAAGGAGCAAAAAACCCTGTAACAGGTGAAACAAACTATGCGATCGATCAAAGTAAATTAGGTGCAAAAATTACATTAACATCTTATGATGGCAAAACGGTTTTACAAGCTCCAATCACATCAAAACAAGGTGACTATGCATTCGATGGTGTGAAAGTAGACACTAAACCTTATACATTATCTGTAGATGTACCAGGTCACTTTACAATGAATAAAAAAATGGATAATTTATTTGATAATATCCGCGGTGATTTAATCGGTAAGCAGTTACGCTATTTATTAGATATTGCACCTGCTGGTGATGCAAATAAGGACGATGTAATTGACGTCCTAGATGCATTAGCTGTACAAACGTTCTGGGGCACAAACAAAGCATCCGCTGACTTCAACTTTGATAAAGTAGTTGACGCAAAAGATATGGATTTTGTAGTTAAGAACTTTGGATTACAAAATTCAACTGTTCCGAATCCTCCTAAAGCTAAAAAATCATATAAAGGTGCTACATTAGATAGTATTTTAGCAGAGCTAGGATTAAACAAGTAATAAAGAGTAATAGATTTTTTTAGGCTATTAAGCAGCCTTCTCCCGATTATTTTATGGGAGAAGGCTTTTTTATTGATCTTTAATTAGTTGGAAAATATATACATAATGGATATGTCGTTGGGTTAACTTAAAGGAATAAGGGGTTATAGGGAGATATTTTATGAATAAAAAGCTAATTCATTCAGTTCATATCTATGTATTACTCATCATGTCAACAGGATTTATGCTGCATGTATTTATCATTCCAAGTCTATTGACCTCTTCATATCGAGATTCATGGGTAACAACAGTTACTAGCGTAATCCCATTCATGATATGGATTGCTTTAGTTTCCTATTTATATAAAAAGTTTAAAAATGAAGACGTTTTGTCTGTCATGTTTAAAGTATTTTATAAACCAATTTCTTACTTATTATCGATCATTTTCGTCATTTACTTTTTAATAACTGCTTTTATAACTTTACGTTTTACGATTATTTGGGCTTATACAAACTATACTCAAGATATTCCCTTGTTCGTTGTCGTGTTTTTAATTTCCGTTATATGTTTTTACGCCGCATATACAGGTATACGTTCGATAGCTACAATCGCTTTTTTAGTATTACCAATCGTCACCTTGTTTGGTTTCACTGTAGGAATGGGGAATGTAAAGAATAAAAATTATGCTTTATTATTTCCTATATTTGAACATGGTTATCATGATTTATTTCATGGCTTTATTTATTCGTGCTCAGGTTTTTTTGAAATCATTTTTATTTTATTTTTAAACGCTTATTTGAAAGACAAAGTAAAAACAAAATGGTTAGTCTTGGTTGGATTAATCTTATTAATGTTAATTTTAGGTCCGCTTACAGGGGCTATAATGGAATTTGGAATGAATGAAGCAGAAAAAATGAGAAATCCAGTTTATGAACAATGGAAGCTACTAACTTTAGGCGAAAATATTACTAGATTAGATTTTTTATCGATTTTTCAGTGGTTATCTGGAGCCTTTATTCGCATTAGTTTAAATCTATATCTTGCAAACCATATTCTTATTTATACTGGGCGAAAAAAATGGAGTTTACCGGTCCTTTCACTCATTTTACTAGTTGCGGCGATGATTCCTTGGAATGCAACTTCTTTTACTAATTTTTTACAAAATTATTTTTTTAAATTTAATTTAGGTTTTTTACTTTGTATGATGATCATTTTATTAATCATGTCAAAATTAAAAGGTGATTCAGCATGAAAAGAGAATCAACTAGAACGGATCAACCTGATTTATTAGTGTTTCTCGAATCTTTTAATCATTCATCAGATATAGCCTTTAGAACAAAAAAATTCAAAGATGGCGAAAAATTGCATGTTGTAGTTATAATGTTTTGTCCAAACTTGATTGATGTTCAATATAGTAACAAAATTATTACAGACATTTTTGATGTGATACATAAAGAAGATCAATTCAACTTTGAGTTATTAAGTAATATTGTAGAAGCTAAAAAGTTAAGATCCGATGTTAATATAAAGTCAGAAGTGGAAGAAAATCTATTTTCAGGTAATCTAGTCATTTTTAATTCTTACTACAATGAGATTTTCTTTATTCCTGTAGCGAATCCACCTAAAAGAGCTCCAGAAGAATCAAATTTGGAAAATTCGATTCGTGGACCAAGAGACGGTTTTGTTGAAAACGTTTCTGATAATATGGCATTAATTCGTCAACGACTGAAGACATCGACTTTAAAAAGTATAGAGTTTAATATCGGTGTACGAAGTAGGACGAAGGTATTGTTAGTTTATATTGAAGATATTATTAATCCGAGCATACTCGCAGAAATAAAAAACAGGCTAAGTTCGATAGAAAAAGATGTGGTTGTTAGTAGTTATGAAATAGAGGAGGCTTTATATGACCAGCCATTCTCCATTTTCCCACTTCTTGATAATATTGGTAGACCTGATTTTGTTGTTCAATCATTAAATCAGGGTAGGTTTGCAGTGCTCGTAGATGGGAATCCGACCTGTTTAATCGGTCCAACCAATTTAAACCAACTTGTTTATTCGCCTGAAGATATACATTCGAGTTTTTATTTTGTCAATATAGTCCGTTATCTTAGAGTAATTGCGGTTTTAACAACAATATACTTACCAGGGTTCTATATTGCATTGGTGACGTATCATTTGGATCAAATACCATATCCTTTTCTTGCTACGATCGCGATGTCTAGAAATGGATTACCATTTTCAGCACCACTTGAAGCTTGTTTAATGCTATCATTTTTTGAATTGTTCAAAGAAGCGGGATTACGTTTACCTAAGGCAGTAGGGCAGACTGTAGCGGTATTAGGCGGGTTATTTATTGGTGATGCAGCAATCCGTGCTGGACTAACTTCTCCAGCTATGCTTGTAATGGTAGCACTAACAGTTATTTCTGGTTATACATTAATTAATCAAAATATCGCGGGTAATATAGTATTCCTTCGCTTTTTTATTTTATTTTTATCATCAGCATTAGGATTAATCGGCTTTTTCACAGGCTTTTTTCTAATTATTACAATGTTGGTTTCATTAGAAAGCATAGGGCAACCATATATGACTCTATTTTCGGTGCCAAGTATTTCAGATTTTATTAGTGTACTAATTAAAATTCCACAAGAATATAAGAAAAAGCGAAATCAATCACTCCATCCTGTCGATGTAGACCGTAAAAAGGAGTGATGAATAGAATGAAAAAATTACTAATCTTTCTGATGTTCTCTCAATTGTTTATCTTAACAGGTTGCTGGGGTGATCGAACGATAATCGATCAAACATTGATTACAGGTTTTGGAATTGATTTTAAAGATAATCAGTATATTGTAACGGTACAAGCACTTAATTTTTCAAATATTGCAAAGCAAGAAGGAGGAGCACAACAAATCCCAGCTTCTCCATTAATAGGTCAAGCAAAAGGAAAAACGATTCAGTCAGCATTTAATAAAATGGAGGAACGATCACCAATTCCATTATACTATGGTCATGTGAGTAGCATTGTGTTAAGTAAATCAGTCATTGAAGGTAAGATGAAAGAAGTCAGTTCGTTTATTAGTGGACGTCCTTTATTAAGATATACAGTGTGGATCTATGGAACAGAAAGAGATATAAAAGATATTTACTTGAGCCAGAGTTTTTTTAATTTACCATTTTTATATACTACCGTATACAATCCAGATGAAAGAAGTAGAGGCAGTTTAATTTTACTCAGTTTAAAGTTTCATCAATTTATCTCAAGATATTCTCAGCCAGTCGGAACAGTTTTAATTCCGTTATTAGATATTGATGACCAATCTTTTAAAGAAGAAAAAGAGGATAAAGTAGCATATCTAAATGGTGCTTTTGCCATTTCACAGAAAAAATATAAAGGTCAAGTAACTATAAAAGATTTAAATTCACTTAATTTTATGAAGCAAGAAAATTATAGTACGCCACTTTTGCTTGAGAAAGATAAAGTTAATTTAGAGGTAAGAAGCTCTAAAGGTTCAGGAAAAGTTATAAAGGGTGGTAAGAAGCCGAAATATATTATCAACATAAAAACAGAGGTAACAGTAGCTCAAAATGTGAATCATTTAAATAATAAAGAGATTTCATCTAAAGCAGGTAAAAAAATAAAAAAAGAAATTTTAAAAACAGTAAAAAAAGGAGAAGAGCTTGATGTGGATCTTCTTAATATATCAGAAAAGCCGTACCGTTTTAATCGACATGATTGGACTTTAAAAGCAATGAACGAAGTAAATATGGATTCAATAAAAGATATTAAAGTACAGGTACGGATATTAGGAAGTAAAGCCTATAAAAGATGAAAAGAGTATAAAAAAGTAGGTCGATTTTTATCGTTAAACCTCTTTTTTATACTCATTTTTATTCAAAAATGAATTATGATAGAAAGGGACTGAATAAAACGAAAAGGGCTATGAATGAAAAAGTAAAAGATAATTGTTTTCCAGGTCGTTGGATAGGTAGGATCTTTCTAATAGTAGGTCCTATTTTCTCGTTCTTTTCATGCGGGAGTACATCACTTAGCTTTTCAAATGGTACGAATTTTAGGTGTGGACACCGCAACAAAAGTTATCATTATTTTGTTAGTTGGTTTATTTGTAATTGGAGAGTTAGGTTAATTAGAACTGGATAGTATGATCTAAATAATGGAGGTGAAGAGATGATTTTTGTAATTGGTGGAGCCCGTAGCGGAAAGAGTTCCTATGCAGAAAGACGAATAAAAGAGTTACAAACAAACACAAATGATGTCGTTTATATTGCGACAGCAATACCATTTGACGGAGATATGAATGAAAGAATTAAAAGACATCAAGAAGATCGTCCAAATGAATGGCATACTGTTGAGCGATATAAACAATTTAATCAATTAAAAATGAATGAAAAATTTTTACAATCCAAGTATGTTATTTTAGATTGCATGACAGTTATGATTACAAATTTAATGTTCGATCATTATACTGATATTGATTTTGAGACAATTAATAGTGAGCAAATAATTAAACTAGAATTAGATATAGAAAATGAAGTGTACGAGTTGATAGACGTTTGTGAACAGCAAGGTAAGACATTGATAATTGTATCCAATGAAGTAGGATATGGACTTGTTCCATCTTATCGACTAGGAAGGATTTTTAGAGATATTGCTGGGCGAATGAATCAAAAAATTGCTTCAAGAGCAGAAGAAGTTATACTCGTTACAGCTGGTATACCATTAAGAATAAAGTAGGAGTACCAACATGAATCGATTTAAAATGATCCTCAGTTTTTTTTCAACCATCCCAGTTAAAAACTATGAGTTTATTGAAGCCGATCTAGGAAAAGGAATTAGATTGGTTCCATTAGTAGGTGTGTTATTTGGTTTAATACTTGTTAGTTTGAATACTGGAATTTCATTAGTTTTGGACAACGAAGCCAATTCATTTCTTATTCTACTAATTTATTTATTCTTAACAGGTGGATTACATTTCGATGGAGTTGCTGACACGTCTGATGGAATTTTTAGTCATCGTTCAAAAGAAAGAATACTAGAAATTATGAAAGATAGTCGCATTGGCGCATTTGGAGTCATTTCCTTAATTGTTTTATTTTTAGGTGATTGGTTATTTTTATCAAAGAGTACTACATTTGTTATTTTTATATTTCCGATTATTGGAAGATGCATTGCCTTATTTACATGTAGAATAAGTACTTATGCTAGAAATGAAGGATTTGGTAGTCAATTTATAATCGAAGCCAAAAAATCTAATTCATTAGTTGTTTTAATTGCATACGTGTTACTCATTTGTGTAAGTAGTGTATTAATCAATGAAATAGCCATTATTTTTGCGGTATGTGTCACGTTTATTTTCATTACTTTTGTAACGAAAAGAATCAATCAGAAACTTGATGGAATTACAGGGGATGTAATTGGATTTACAATTGAAGTTTCCCAATTATGCTTTTTAATTTTTGCTGTAATAGGTGAGAGATTAGTATGAGAATATTTTTAATTAGACATACAGAAAGCATTGGAAATAGAAAAAAGGTTTATGCAGGAATGACTGATTGTGATTTAACAGAAAAAGGCTTAAGTCAAATAGGTGGTGTAATTACCCAGTTTACGAAAATGATTGAGCCTACTTCACGATATACTTTGTATTCTAGTCCACTTCGTAGATGCACTTTATTAAGTGATGCGATTGAAGATTTAATAGGAGAATCGAAAATAGTTGATCATCGGTTACAAGAGACAAATTTTGGGCTATTCGAAGGGAAAACATATACTGATCTTTTAAATGAAGTGCCTGAAGTTGTAGAAAAGTGGAATGAAGATATGATTCATTTTCAAATTCCGAATGGGGAAAGTTTAAAGCAGTGTGCAGAAAGAGTTAATACATTTTGTCATGATATTCGATCAAAAAACGATGATGTAATAGTAGTATCACATGGAGGAATTATGAAGTTACTACTTTTAAATTTACTTCATTTAGATTTAGGTCATTTCTGGAAATTTTATACGAGTAATGGATGTATTATTGAAATTGAGTATAATGATGGTTTTGGATTTTTGAAAAATATCATTCAACTAACTTAAGAGGATGGAGAAACTTGAACACAAAAAGAATTGTTTTACTTTCATTATTTATCGCATTAAGTGCAGTACTGTCTAATATCAAAATAGTCTATTCTATTGCATTTGACTCTTTGCCAGCTTTTCTAGCTGCTATGTTAATTTCACCGATTGCCGGCGGGATTGTAGGGGCACTAGGTCATCTTCTTACAGCATTTACTTCAGGTTTTCCATTTACAGTACCAGTGCATCTATTTATCGCAATACAAATGCTTGTGATTGTTTGGATATTTGGCGTATTATTTAAAAAAATGAATCAATACATAGCAATGGTTGTGGCAATTATTTTAAATGGTCCAGTAGCAACTTTATTAAGTGGTCTATTAATTGCTTATTTAAATCATTCGTTTACAGTGAAAACAGTTAGTAGTTTTTTTATGTTAATGGTTGTGCCATTGACTTTAGCTTCAGTGGCAAATATTGTTTTAGCATTTATACTTCAAAAGGTGATGAAACGTGCAAATTTCAAAATATAGGGATTTAACTTTAATGCATATAGATGGGAATCGTTATTTTACAATTGCTTGTGATAGCTGTGGTGGAATAGGGATGAGTGAACTTGATTTCATAAAAGTTGATGAAGAAATTGTAGGTTATTTAACAGCGAAATTATGTTTAGTTGAAACATTATCATTTCGCGCTAAACCTACTGTTTTAATTAATACTTTATGTGTAGAAATGGACGGCAGGGGTAAGCGAATAATAAACGGGATTGAAAAAGCGATTAAAGAATATAATGAAGCTAATTTTTATGAAGACAACTTAGCAATAAATATTACTGGAAGTACAGAAGAAAATATCCCAACAAAACAAACAGGTTTAGGAATTACTTTAATGGGAGAAATTTATAATCCGTTTAATAAAAAAGAAATTAATTCTGGTGATGTTGTAATCTTAATCGGTTATCCGAAGGTAGGACAAGAAGTATTAGAGGATATAAATGACAATAAAAATGAAATTATCAACTTCAATTCAATAAAGCACTTAGTTTGCAATGAAGGTGTTACTGATCTATTACCAATTGGTTCAAAAGGTGTTTTGTATGAATTGAATCTATTAAAGGAAACAAATAATATCGATATAAAATTAGTAAATCAATCAAGTATCCCATTACATAAATCGGCAGGTCCCGCTACATGTGCTCTTGCAATTATTAAAAAGGATGCGATTGAAGAATTAAAAAGGCAAATCTCACAGCCAATCACTTTACTAGGTGAGATTGTTTAATGGTTTGAAATAAAATGATTGGAGAAATAAAAATGGCAGATGCTTTGAAAAATGTATATAACCACGATTTCATTTCAAAAATTGCACACGAAATCAATATCGTTTATACAGACTTTAATCGTGAAACTTTTATGAATAAGGTTTTGAATGATAGTTGGGAAGAAAAAACATTAAAGGAAAGAATGAGACATATTACGATTTGTTTGGGGGAGACACTTCCAAACAAATATGAGAAATCGATAGAGATTTTAAGTAGTATAGTAGAGAAGTTTCCAAAGGGTCAATTAAGTAGTATATTTTTTCCTGATTTTGTTGAAGTGTACGGTTTAGATCATTGGGAAAAATCAATTGAAGCTCTAGAAATATTCACAAAGCACTCTACATCAGAATTTGCTGTTAGACCGTTCATTGTACAAGATCAAGAGCGAATGATGACACAAATGCTAAAATGGTCTACTCATCCAGATGAACATGTAAGAAGACTTGCAAGTGAAGGATGCCGTCCAAAATTACCATGGGGGATGGTTCTAAAAAGTTTAAAAAACGACCCAACACCAATTCTTCCCATTTTAGAAAACTTAAAGGAAGACGAATCATTATATGTTCGTAAAAGTGTAGCGAATAATTTAAACGATATTTCTAAAGATCACCCAACTTTAGTATTAAAGATTGCGAAAGAATGGTATGGTAAAAATCCACATACGAATTGGATTATAAAACACGCATGTAGAACCTTATTAAAAAAAGGTAATATAGAAGCTTTAACGATCTTTGGATTCCAAACGACAAAAGCAATCCATATCGAAAAATTCCAATTACAATCAGACAAGATCGAAATTGGTGGAGACTTAAACTTTTCATTTACAATTCATAGTAATGAACCGACCGCCACAAAACTTAGAATTGAATTCGCGATTGATTATGTAAAGTCAAAAGGTAATCGGACAAGAAAAATCTTTAAAATATCCGAAAACACAATTGAAAATGACAAAACATTATCTTACAACAAAACACATTCATTCAAAAACTTATCAACTAGAACACATTACCCAGGCCAACATAGCATCACAATACTGATCAATGGAGTGGAAAGTGGAACTTTTGACTTTACGGTAAGCTAAAAAAGAGATTCCAATTTTTTTGGAATCTCTTTTTTAAAATGAATCTTTTCTGCCATTTATCCCTGTCTCTTGTGCATCATCACATCTTCAGTTAATGGAGTAAAGCCAAGTTTTTCTTGTAACACACTTTTAGGAATTTGTGATTTAGTGATTGTAACTGCTGTAACTTTTCGATTGATGTTTTCATTATGGATGATCGACATTATATCATAAAAATAAGGTATAGCTGCGTCAGTATAAGCAACAGCTAATATTTCTGAATACCCAGTATCTGGTCGTATTGTCATACCAAAATAGGCAATGACTTGATTTTCTTTCTTACATTCAACTGCATAGTCAAATTCAATTGAGCTATAATACTCATTCATCATGGCAACTTGTTCGTTCGTAAGAATTTGTTGCTTCATTTTTAAATCTTTCCAAACATTAAATTGAAATTGATCCTTTATCTCATACGAAAATCCAGGAATACTTTGAATTGGTTTTATAAGAAGTGGATAATACGCACCAACTATTTGTGTACGATTGGTAATGTTGAAGCCTTTTGATAAGAAATAGTCTATTTGTTTTGACCACTGTCCTCTAAATCGCTGTGCAAATAGTTTTCCACCGTATTCCTCACTAACAGCAAATTGATAAACTCTTTCAAACAATTCATCCCGGACTGTATCCTCATATTCAGGTAATACCCATGGATAACCTAATGAAACAAACTCTCCTTTACCAGAAAAACTCATATATCCTACAAGCTGATCTCCGATAAAAGCAAAGCATCTAGATTTTTCATTAAATTCAGATTGTTGTTCAAATAATTTTGGAGATAAAGTTGCTTTCCAAGCATATGGTAGAGATTCGGTCATCTTATTCCAAAAATCAAACTGCAAATCAAGATCTGTTGGACTCTCATAAAAACGATAATCTATAGTCATATCAATATCCTTTCCTAAATCGTACTAATTTTAATAGTAACAAATTCATTTGGATTTGAATCTTCAAGAATAGCTAATTTTACTAAAAAAAATCAGTAACATCTAATAAGGTCAATTAAATAAATATCACATTAATTAAAGTATGATTTTATAGTCATTCTGTTGCCTATAAAAAGGGCATTGAGTAAGATGTTTAATTTGAGTCTGTAAAGGGCATATTTATACTCCTTAAGGTAACGATATAAAAATGACCTAAATTAGGAGGGGAATATGCGGGCGGTTACTTATCAAGGGCATTATAATGTAAAAACGATTTAAGTAGATGACCCAAAAATTCAGGATAAAGAAGAGCAAATTTCCAATAAAAGAAGGCTATATTATTGGACATGAGCCAATGGGAATAGTCGAAGAAATTGGCCCGGGTGTTACTAATCTAAAAAAAGGGGACCGAGTTGTAATTCCATTTACTGTAGCATGTGGAACTTGTCCATATTGTACGAGCACCCCTTCGTTCCAATCAACTTATTCATCAAAAAAAGTATGCCATAAATCCTAATCAAATAGCCTTTACTTAGAGTAACCTAACAGTTCTTTATTAATCAGTTTAAGGTCAATTAAAATCAAACATCAACTTTTTAAATAATCGTTTGAACTTGTTTTCTAAAAATTAGCTCTTATATATTTTTATCTACTTAAGAATAAACAATTACTAAAATTTGTTAATAATATAAAACCGTTCAAACATATTAATATTAAAATCATTATTATCATCTAAAATTCTAAAAGAAGTTCAATATTTTGAACTCCTTTAAAATTATTCTAGAGGGATATTTTATTTTGCTTATAATCTAATTGTTTTGAATGCGACATTTTATAGGCCATCACGCCAAAGAATACTCCTGCCAAGCCTCTAAATATCGTTGAAATTATCATCGCAATATTCATACTGAATGATTCAAGTAAGAAAACACCAAATTGTGGAGCGATGAAGGCAACGATTGAAAGTAGGAAATTATAATTAGCAATATAAGAAGTGCGATGTTCTTCTTCAGTAGCTTCTAGTAAGCTATTAAATAATATTAAAACTGTACCAGATACAAAAAATCCGGATGTAAAGTTTACGATAAATAAGTATACATAATTTGTTGATAAAATATTTAAAATAGGTGCAGACGCCATTCCGATTGAAATCCAAATTAATAATTGGGTATTACTATAACGATTCGCCATCTTTGCCCACCAACGAAAGCTAACAATTTGTGAAAGTTGGTTGCTTACAGTAAATAAACTAATCCAAAAAGCAGTTGCATGAGCAAATCTTATTTGATAGATCGAAAATAAAGACCATGCCATTTGCCACGCAAAGTTAAAAAATAGTGCACAAACTAAAAATGAGATATAGGGTTTATACTGAAAAAGATGTTTTGAAAAAGGAGAATAATGATTAGAAATTTCAATTTTTTGCTTCTCCTCTTTATGTTTCAATATATAAAAGAACTCAATCATTCCGAATATAAACGCAAATAAAAAAAGTAATTGATAAGGAAGGGCACTTTTGGGGCTAATGGATTTCATACATATTCCTGCTACAAGCGTTACAATCATTCCTGTAAAGGTTAGTATTCTATTTCGATTTCCAAAAAATGTATTTCGACGTTCTGCAGGTATTAAATCACCAATAAATGCTTGCCAGCTTAAATTTAGAAATGTACCTGGAAAATTCATTAATGCAATTAAAATAACAAAAAACCATGCGATATGGTCAGATTTAATAAACGGAAGAAAAACCATTATTAATAGAAAAAAACGGGTAAAGAAAATGGAGTAAGCTGTGAATTTTCTTTTTTCTTCTAACTTATTAACCATAAAAGCAGCTGGGAGCATTGCGGCCATTCCGACAATTGAAGGTAAGGAAGAAATTAAACCAACTTGATAATTGGTAGCACCTAAAATTGCAATAGCAAACAAAATAAAATAGTTATTTGATAAACTGATTGCGATTGTAGATGCGGCTCCATTTTTAATGCTCTGGGATTCATTGTGTAGCACATCTTGTTTACTGTAAATCAACTGACGTTCCTTCTTCCTTTGTTAATTTCAAAATTTCGATAAAATATTCGATTTTAAATTTTTAAATAATTCATAAGAACAATAGCATATTTATTCATTAAATTCTATGTTTTAGAACCAAGTTTTAATGTAAAATAATGGCTTTATTAAGAATGGGAATTTCCAAAAATTAGTTATTAAATTCAGAGTTTAAAAATTGCATTTTATAATAATTTTTAATAAACTAGAATAATCTGTCTGATGTACTAAGATTCATATTTAAAACATATTAAATATTGGAAAGAACATTTTTTAATAGTAAAGCCATACTAATATTAGAATTGACGTAAAAATAATCCCAATTATTTCATCGTCAATTTTTTATTTCACTTTGATGATGAGAAGGTGGGCGTAAGAGCCAATTGTACTACATCTCTGACTTCGCCTAAAAAAGGTTGGTCAATCAAAGTTTTCTATATTTTACATAATAAAGAATATACGGCAAGGAGAAGAGACATATGTTTTCACCAGTTTACAAAGTAAATGATGATGGAGAAATTTACTTAAGTACAAAAGGTTTTTCAGTAACTTACGACCAATTTAAAGAGGATGAACAAGGAAACGCATATGTAATTGTAAAAAGTGATGAAGAACCTCTAATTAGAGTAAAACTACTTCTTCATAATATTGGAAATGCAAAAACACCAGAATTAGAAGTGAAAAACAAATCTGGATTAGGTCAGGTGGAAATTAGATTAGTCCGAGTGAAAATTAAAAAATTCAAAAATGGATGGGGAGCAAAAATTGCTCTTTCAAATGGAGAAGTGACGATTAAAGGTGATATACCTAAACACGTTAAGATTCAAGTAGTACGAAAAGTTAAATTATCGTAATTTTTTATTTAATAATAACTAATGATTTAGAGTTCCACTATTATTTTTTGTACTTATTATTTTTATACGTTTATTATTTTAAAAAACTGATTTATCGACTAGTAGCGGGGTATTTAAATTAAAGTATAATCTTCCTTTTATCAGTCCAAAAATTGAAATTATATTAATAAAACAATGATTCTATGCTAAAAGCCTGAGTTCTATATAAGAACTTGGGTTTTCTTTTAATCATCTTAAATAGTTATATATAATTTTGTAAAATAAACTTTCATTTTAGGAAAATGTATAATCAACTTAAAATATTCAGAATGTAGTTAAATAAAAAAGGATTTTATGAAGCTTCAAAGAATATGTAAAGATTAAAATATAAAAATAATATTTTCTAATAGACTTCCTTAATGATAATTTTTTAAAAAAATAAGTAGTAAGATAAAATCCCAAATTGAATAAAGATGAATAGTTATTGCATATAACTAAACTGTTATTTAAGGATGTGAAAGAAATTAATATTGAAAATATAGAAGCGTTCATCCATGTAATTCACTATGGTAGCTTTAACAAAGCTGCAGAATCACTTTTTCTATCACAACCAACTGTTACAGCTAGAATTCAATCTTTAGAAAGAGAATTAAATTGCCAGCTTTTTCACCGTTCCGGTAAACAAGTTAATATAACAGAAGAGGGGAAGCGCTTCTTACCGTATGCTCAACAATTAGTTCATATTTACGAAAAAGGGAAGATGCACGTTAATCAAAAAAAATCACACAATAATGAATTGAAAATTGGCTGCACTGTTTCGGTTTCAAACTATGTTATTTCAGAAATTTTGCCAAAACTTTCGGTAAGTAATGAAGATTTACATTATAAAGTTATTACGGGTAAGAGTGATGAATTAATTAGTAAAGTGTTAAATAATGAAATTGATATAGGTTTTGTTCGGAAAACTAGTCACCCTAGCTTACAATCAATTAAATTATTTGAAGATCCAATTACGCTTTATGTTTATAAAGATCATCCGTTTATTTCAAAAAAATCGATCACAATTCAAGATATAGCTCAGGAGAATCTTATTTTCTTTGAATGTGGTTCTTTGGATTGGCTGAGAATTCATCGATTATTTGAAAATCTAGAAGCTCCTCCAAATATTAGGATTCATACGGATAGTTCGGAGATGGCAAAAAAACTAATTATAGAACAATTTGGAATTGCTTTCTTGCCTAGTATCAGTGTCAAAAAAGAAGTTAAAGAAGGAATACTATTTCCAATACATATTGAAGAAACAAAGGGAATTTTTCTTCAAACAAATATTTTCTGCAATCGTGGAGAGTATACAGATTTAATGAATGAAATAGTTGATTTAAGCAAAGAGTTGGTGAAATAGCCAACTCTTTTTTTTATAAGGATATAACAATTGGTGGCATCTACATTTGACAATCAACTAGATCGTACTAGAAGGATCAATAAAATTAATGAGCTAATTCAAATATTTAATTAAACGATAGAAAACTTCTATTGGAAATTACGTTGACTAAATATTCTGTCAGTGATAAAGTTTATAACAATTAATTCCTAGTTAACCAATAAGAAATATTGGTTTTAAGTGATAAGGAGGGAAATCATTGAAGGAAATCGTCATTATTTCAGCTAGTTCGTCACCAAACTCAAGATTGAATGGCATACTCCAATTTGTAAAAGAAAAATGGACCAAAGAAGGTAAGAATGTATGTGAAGTAAATATTGGTGATTTACCAGCGGAGTCTTTAATTAAAAGTGATTTTAATAATGAAAAAATTAAAGATGCACTTAATAAAATTGAAAATTCAATTGCGGTTGTTATTGCAGGGCCTGTCTATAAGGCATCTTATTCGGGGGTATTAAAAACATTTTTAGATTTAATTCCTCAGAATGGCTTGAAAAATAAAGTTGTCCTTCCTATTTTCATCGGTGGAACAATTGCCCATTTACTCAGTTTAGATTATGCATTAAAACCAGTTCTCTCTGTTCTTGGGGGAAATCATTTTGTTACCGGTGTTTATGCAATTGATGATTGGGTAATAAGAGATTATCAAAATCAGTTTTCATTATCTAATGAATTAACAGAGAGATTAAATAAAGCAACTGAAGAATTATCAGAAGAATTAATTTGGTTAGCAGTAAGACCCTAAAAAAATTATCAGAAATGAGGAATTGAGAATGAAAAAGTTTGTGATTACACTTGTATCCTTGGCAGTCGTTGTTTTAATCATTACATTTGCTTTAAAAAATAAAGATAAAGAGGCAGCAACAGCTACTGGTTCAAAAGTTCAAAGAATTGTTGTAGGTACTGGTACACAATTTCCAAATGTGTGCTTTATCGATAAAAATGGAAATCTAACTGGTTTTGATGTTGAACTTGTAAAAGAAGTTGATAAAAGATTACCAGAATACAAGTTTGATTTAAAAACATATGAATTTTCAAGCTTATTGTTAAGTCTAGAAACTAAGAAAATAGATTTTGTTGCACACGAAATTGAAAAAAATCCAGAGAGGGAAGAAAAGTATTTATTTAACAAAGAAGCTTATGCGCATTGGAAAAATAAAATCGTTGTTGCAAAAGGTAATAATTCCATTCAATCAATTGATGACTTAAAAGGCAAAAAGGTATTAACAACTGCTACAAGTGCAGAAGCACAAATTCTTGAAAATTATAATAAAGAGCATAATAACGCAATTAAAATTGTTTATCAAAATGGTGGAGCAAATGACACTGTACAACAAATTACGTCAGGGCGTGTAGATGCTACAGTCTCTGCAGATTTTACCTTATCTTTGATTGATCCAAAAGGCGAATTGAAAGCAGTAGGGCCAGCTTTAACCGAGGCTGATGTATTATTTGCCTTTAGAAAAAATGATACAAAAGATCAAAAATTAGCAGATGCAATTGACGAAGCACTATTAAAAATAAAAGCTGACGGAACACTTGCTAACTTAAGCAAAAAGTGGTTAGGTGCTGATTTTACAGAAAATTAAAGCTAAAACCAAAAGGGTGAGAAAGAATGGGTGCTGATTTTAAAGCTGGATTGATCTTTGAATATTTTATTAAATTACTACCTTTTATAAAGATTTCATTAATCATTGTAGGGAGTTCTATTTTAGTAGGGTTGGGTGTTGGTTTACTTGTAGCCTTTCCTAGAATGTATAAGGTACCAATTTTTCAAAGAATCTCGCAAATATATGTTTCATTTTTTAGGGGAACTCCTATTTTAATTCAATTATTTTTAATTTATTATGGCGTACCTGAGCTATTAAAACTAGTAGAGGTAGATATTAGTAAAATTGATGTTTTATATTTTGTCATTTTAACATACGCATTACACAGTGCAGCTTTTATTTCAGAAGGTATTCGTGCATCAGTTAGTGCTGTAGATAGAGGGCAAATTGAAGCGGCTTATTCTGTTGGAATGGACGGATATCAGGCTTTTAAGAGAATCATAGCACCACAAGCATTCGCAATATGGATCCCTATTTTAGGAAACTTATTAATAGGAACATTAAAAGATACATCTTTAGCATTTACTCTTGGGGTAATGGAGTTAACAGGGCAATCACAAACATTAGGTTTACTAAATCGTCATTTTATTGAATCCTATCTTGCCCTTGCTCTCGTTTATTTTATTTTAAGTGTCTTTCTTGAAAAAGGATTTATCCTATTAGAAAACCGATTTGGAAAATATGAAAGAACAAGTGTTGAAAAGAAAGAAAAAACTTTTAAAATCCGTAACCTATTTGGAAAAATGAATCGTGATGTCGTTGTTGTGAAAGAAGGTACGAGATTATGAAACTAGATTTATCATTTATTTGGGAGGCATTTATACAAATACTACCTGCAATTCCAACTACACTTTTCATAACTTTTTTGTCAGTCCTTATTGGATTTGTAATAGGAACTTTTACAGCTATTGTTCGTATTTATAAGGTTCCAATATTGAGTCAGGTAGCATCTAGTTACGTTACGATTATTCGAGGAACGCCGATGATTACACACTTGTTAATTATTTATTATTCAATCTCAATGCTATTAGATTCACTTGCTAAACATTATCATTTATCTTTTAATTCATCATCAATTCCTATGACGGCTTTTGCAATTATTTCCTTTTCTATTACAGCAGGTGCGTATTTATCTGAAGTGGTTAGAGCTGGAATTACAAATATCGATCGAGGACAAATTGAAGCTGCTTATTCAGTTGGTATGACAACAACACAAGCACTAAGAAGAATTGTATTTCCACAAGCCTTCGCTGTAAGTTTACCAAATTTATCAAATACATTTATTGGAATGCTGCATGGATCAACTTTGGCATTTATTGTTTCTGTTGTAGATATAAACGCAAAGGCACAAATTGTTGCATCTACAAATTGGAAGTTTTTTGAGGCATATATTGCAGCCGCACTAATTTTCTGGGGAATTACATTAGTTATTGAAAGAATGACAAGTTTATTAGAGAAGAGATTTAGCGTCTTTAGTCGAGGGGGAGTGAAATGATTACTTTAACGAATGTAACAAAGTCCTTTGGAAAAAATCATGTGTTAAAAGGTATAGATTTAACAGTTAATAAGGGAGAAGTCGTCGCAATCCTAGGCCCTAGTGGATCAGGAAAAACAACTTTACTTCGTTGTATAAATTATTTAGAGAGACCAAATAAAGGAAAAATTACAATAGACGATTTTAAAGTAGATTTTAGTCAAGCTTCAAAAACTGAAATTCTTTCATTGCGCCAGAAAACTGCTATGGTATTCCAACAATTTAATTTATTTAAAAATAAAACAGTAGTTGAAAATGTAATGGAAGGATTAATAGTAGCTAAAAAATGGTCTAAGGAAGCAGCATACAAAAAAAGCGCTGAATTACTTGAGAAAGTAGGCTTAGGAAACAAGTTAGATTCTTACCCTCTACAGTTATCCGGCGGACAGCAACAAAGAGTAGGAATTGCTCGGGCCCTTGCTTTAAATCCAGAGGTCATTTTATTCGACGAACCAACCTCTGCTTTAGACCCTGAATTAGTAGGTGAAGTACTAGCGATTATACGAAAAATAGCAAAAGAAGGAATTACAATGATTATCGTCACACATGAAATGGCATTTGCTAGGGATGTTGCTAATCATGTTGTGTTTATGGACGGCGGCAGTATTGTTGAAGAAGGGAATCCCAAGGCTATCTTTCAATCACCTAAAGAAGAAAGAACAATTCAGTTTTTAAAACGATTTTCAGAGGAAGACATGTACTATATTTAAAAAAATGGAGGAAAGAATATGGGACTTAAATATGGATTCTTAGATCAAAGTATTGTTTTTCCTGGTCAAACTGCAAATGAAGTACTTATAAACACTATAAATCTAGCAAAAGAAGCTGAAAGATTAGGATTTAACCGATTTTGGGTATCAGAGCATCACAATTCACAAGGAATTGCTGGATCATCTCCAGAAGTGCTTGTTTCACATATTCTTGCTAAAACTGAGCGAATTGCTGTTGGTTCAGGTGGGGTAATGCTACAGCATTATAGCCCGTATAAAGTAGCAGAAAACTTTAATGTATTAGCTAATTTGTCACCAAATAGAGTAGAGCTTGGCATAGGAAGAGCACCGGGCGGATTTCCAAAATCTAGCCAAGAGCTCCAAAAAAACTTGAAAGAACCTCAATCTCTTGAAGAGAAAATTGATGAACTAGAAAATTTTTTATATCAGGATGCTTCAGAAGTAAGTTCGTTTGATTCTTTACAAGCTTCTCCATTACCACAGATTAGAGTTCCGCTTTTTTTATTAGGAACAAGTGTATCAAGTGCTAAATTTGCGGCTAAAAAGGGCTATCCATATGCATTTGCATTATTCATAAATAATGACCCAGTGGCAGCAAAGGAAGCGATCGAGGCTTATAATAATTCCTTTAATCAACAAAGTGGTCGAAAACCAAAGTTTATTTTAGCCTTGTCTACGATTGTGACTGAAACGGAAGAGGAAGCACTAAAATTATCAGATCAATTACAAACTGTGCGAGTTACATTAGGGAATGGGCAAATTGTAAATGTCGGCACGCTTGAGCAAGCAGAGATTTACGCTAAACAAGCTGGCCAGACCTATACTACAGAAGTACGAGAGGCAGACGTTCTTAAGGGAACAAAAGAAACTTTTCAAAAAAGAGTTTTTGAATATCAAAGAGAATACGGTATTGATGAATTTATTTTCACATCATTAATTCCAGATTTTGAACGAAGAGTTCGTTCGCTGCAATTAATTAAAGAGGCTTTTACAGAAATAACAGTTTGACTTAACTGTTTAGGAGTTGAAAACCATGCAATTTGAGATATCTGACGCGCTACTTGAAAAGCTAATTCAAATAAGAAGGAGTTTACATGCAATACCAGAGTTAGCGTTTGAAGAATATGAAACAACAGCCACACTTGTTCAACTTTTAACAGAGTATAACATACGGATCCTTTCGTTACCGTTAAAAACTGGTCTTGTTGCAGAAATCGGTGATGATCGAAAAGGTCCTACAATCGCAATTAGGGCGGATATTGATGCACTTCCAATTCAGGAGGAAACAGGATTACCTTTTTCATCAAAAAATCCAAATAAGATGCACGCTTGTGGACATGATTTTCATACAGTTGCAATCTTGGGTACAGCCATTTTATTGAAGGAAATTGAGAGTGAGCTGCCGGGAAAAGTACAGATTCTATTTCAACCTGCTGAAGAAATTGGAAAAGGTGCATTAGAAATTATTAAAACAAATGTATTAAAGGATACAAAGGTAATTATTGGTATGCATAATAAACCTGATTTAACAGTTGGAACGATTGGGATAAAATCAGGTCCTTTAATGGCAGCTGCCGATGGATTTACTGTTGAAATAAATGGGAAATCTAGCCATGCAGCGGTACCGGAAGCAGGGCTAGATTCAATCCTTACTGCATCACATATTATTACGTCCCTTCAATCGATTGTGAGCCGTAATATTAGTCCACTTGAAAGTGCAGTTGTAAGTGTAACAAAATTCCATAGTGGGAAAGCATCAAATGTGATCGCAGACAAAGCGGTTTTTAGTGGGACAGTTCGTACCTTTAAGATGGAGGTCAGACAGAACATTCAAAATCGATTAAATGAAATTAGTAAGTCTGTTGGTGATGCTTTTAGAACGGATGTTCATACGATTTGGAAACCTGGTCCACCCCCTGTTGTTAATGATGAAAAATTAGCACGAATTGCAAGAGATGTAGCAACTGAACAAAGCTTACATGTAATTGAGCCGTCTGTATCTGCAGCAAGTGAAGATTTTTCCTATTATTTAGAAGAGATTCCAGGTTTATTCGTATTTTTTGGAACTTCAGGAAAATATGAGTGGCACCATCCTAAATTTGATCTTGATGAGAAAGCAATCCCGCTAAGTATTAAATTTTTTACAGATTTTTCGATCACGATACTGAATGAACTTTCAAAGAGTGTAGTCAAAATATAGGAGGAAATAGATGAGTACTTTATCAATTGAATTAAGTGAATTTAAGCAACTTTATGACTTACTATCGGAAAAAACTTTCAATCTTCCAAAAGAGAAACTGCATTGGAAGAAAAATGAAAGATCGTGGAGTATTTTAGAAGTGCTAACTCATTTATTAGATCATGCATTTGTAGTGAACTTTCGACTAAGGGAGGTTTTAGCTGGATCAAGTGTTCAATTACCTGCTTTTGATCAAGATAAATGGATTGCAGGGCAATATGCAAACGATGGAAATATTGCAGATGTACTAGAAACATACCGTGTTATTTTATATTACAATAGTCAATTGCTTAATAGACTAACAAGTGATGATTGGAAGAAGAGCGGAATAAACCCTCAAAATGCAATCGTTACAGTTGAAGACATAATTAAATCTTTTATCTCACATGTTCATCTTCATTTAAAACAAATACAACGTATTTTGTATGAATACAGCTTAGTTTAATTAGAGGAGGTAAACTATGTCTTCAAAACGCTTAATTATTAGAGAGTCTAAACCAGATGAGATAGATAAAATTAAAAAAGTATTAATCGATGCGTATGAACAATATGCTGCTATTCTATCAAAAGAACAATGGGAAAACTATAAAAATAGTATTATTGATGCAACTGATAACAGCAGCACTAAGACAAAGCTTGTTGCGATAGTCGATAATGTTCTATTAGGTGCATGTTTTATTTATGACTCTGCCGAAAAAGCATATGGATTACCTGAGTTAGAGATTAATTATCCTATTATTCGCTTAATAGGTGTTTCCCCTAAAGCAAGAGGATTAGGGATTGCAACAGAATTAATAAAAGCAAGCTGCAATCTTTCATTAGAGTGGGGATCTGAGCGAATCGTTCTTCACACATCAGATATGATGGAATCTGCCATAAAGTTATATGAAAAAATAGGGTTTAAAAGGGCTAAACAATATGAGTTTATGAATGGAAATATACTCGTTAAGAGCTACGAACTTAATATTAAAGATACGGCAATATTAGCGAATTAATGGAGGGGAAAAAAATGACAGAAAGAAAAAAACTAAAGCTTGGAGCACTAGTTCATGGAGTAGGAGGCAGTATGTCTGGCTGGCGCCATCCAGAGGTTCAAACAGACGCAAGTGTAAATTTTTCCTATTACCAAGAGCAAGTGAAATTAGCTGAGAACGGAAAATTTGATTTAGTTTTTATTGCAGATGGATTATATATAACAGAAAAGTCGATACCACATTTTTTAAATCGCTTTGAACCAATTACCATCTTATCGGCATTAGCAGGAGTAACAAAGAATATAGGCCTAGTTGGTACGCTCTCAACTACTTATAGTGAACCATTTACTGTAGCGAGACAATTCATGTCAATTGATCATATAAGTAATGGGCGTGCAGGATGGAATTTAGTTACTTCTCCACTTGAAGGATCTGCTAAAAACTATAGTAAAAATGGTCACCCTTCACATGATGATCGATATAAAATAGCAGAAGAGCACTTAGAAATAACTAGAGGACTATGGGATTCTTGGGAAGATGACGCGTTTGTTCGAGATAAAGAATCAGGTGTATTTTTTGATCCAAAAAAGCTACACAGATTAAATTATGAAGGGAAGTATTTTCAAGTAGAAGGTCCTCTTAATATCGGACGCTCTAAACAAGGTCAACCAGTAGTGTTTCAAGCTGGATCTTCAGAGAGCGGTAAGGAATTAGCTGCTAAAGCAGCTGACGCAGTGTTTACTGGTCATGATAATATAGAAGAAGCTAAGCAATTTTATAAAGATGTAAAGGATCGTGCAGTAGCATATGGCAGATCAAAAGATGATATTGTGATATTCCCTGGAATTGCTCCTATAGTTGGCCGTACGGAAGAAGAGGCAGAGCAAAAGTATTTAGATCTTGTTAATCTAACTAGTATTGACAATGCCTTGGATTATTTAGGTCGATTTTTTGAGCACCATGACTTTTCTCAATATCCATTAGATGAGCCATTCCCAGACATCGGTGATTTAGGGAAAAATAGTTTTAGAAGTAATACTGATAAGATCAAGAAAGAAGCAAAAGAGAAAGGGCTAACACTTAGACAGGTAGCATTACAGGCTGCTACTCCTAGAAGTGCATTTATTGGCACACCTGAAAAAATTGCTAACCTTATTCAAGAGTGGTATGAACAGGAAGCAGCTGACGGTTTAATGATTTATTCTGCAATTCCAAGTGCATTAAAGGATTTTACAGAGCAAATCATTCCATTATTACAAGAAAGAGGAATCTATCGTACAGAATATGAATCGTCTACTTTGAGAGGGAATTTAGGATTACAAATTCCTGAAAATCGTTATATTACTAATCTAGTTAAAAACTAATCTTAAATTTATCGAAAACCATCTTAGACAGGTGGTTTTTTTTATGATTTTTATTCTAAAAAAGTCAAAATTAATTAGTTGTTAAGTAAAAATTAAGGTTTCTATTACATAATTCAATTAATTGAATTTAAGAATTTAAGGAGTGGAATCAAGATGGAAGATTTAGAATCAAATTTAGTAGAGAAAAACCAAAAAACGAATTTGAAGAAACGTTCAACTATCGGTGCATTTTCGCCTAAAGTCATTTCTATTTTATTAGTGATCAATTTAGTAATTGGCATTTTTACGTTAATTGGAGTTGGCTATTTAAGTTATAAAATTAATAATCGAACGGAAATGATGAAAAACTTCCGATATGGAGGAGGCTTCCCACAAAATGGTGGCGGAGGTTATTTCAATCAACAACCGGGAAGTTCATCAGGTAGTAGCAATTAAGGTGAAATCACATTTGTAGCACATAGTAAGGATTATAAAAATTTTCAAACTACAAATGGAAAAGATGAACAAGAAACGATTTTTAATCGAATCATTCGTACTTAGCTTATTTGGTGGTATGATAAGTGTAACAAAACTGTATTCAATTATTTTAAGAATAATTATTGCATTCCTTTTACGTGTTATCTTATTATCATTTACATTTTCTCTATTAGTTGGAGGGATTTTTTAGGGTATTCCCTGTAGAACTTCAAATAGGAGACCAATTCAAGCAGAACGATTTGAATAAATAAAGGGGAGCGTTGTTATATGATGAACGCTTCTTTTTAGTCTAATGGAGGCAAAAAAAGTGAGAATTTTAGTTGTAGAAGATCATATAGAAGTTTTAAATTCAATCGTTGAATTATTATCAAATGATTTTAAAGTAGATAAAGCGTTAGAAGGAGAAGAAGGCTTTTTCTTGGCGATGCAAAACATATATGATGTGATTGTGTTAGATGTAATGCTACCTGAGAAAAATGGTTTTGAAATTGTTAAGGACTTGAGAAAAGTAGGAGTACATACACCAGTTCTTTTCCTAACTGCCAAAGATTCACTAGAAGATCGTGTTGAAGGATTAAACTTAGGAGCGGACGATTATTTAGTAAAACCATTTCAAGGGCCGGAGTTACTAGCAAGAATGTATGCATTACTTAGAAGAAGTGGTAAATTAACAATTGATAGTTCATTGAAGTATCAAGGAATCATTTTAAAAGGAAAAGAGCATCCTGTTGAAATCAATAATGAATCGATTCATTTAACAATCAAACAATATGAGCTACTAGAATACTTCATTCAAAATCAAGGCAAGATTTTAATGAAAGAACAAATTTTTGATAGGATTTGGGGATTTGATTCTGATACTACTGTTGCGATCGTTGAAGTATATGTACATCAGCTCCGAAAAAAACTAGAGCCATTTAATTATGGTAGTATGATTAAGACTGTAAGAGGAATCGGATATATTATGAAAGATGACTAGGTGAAGAGATGTTTAAAAAAACAAAAATTCGATTAACGATTATAAATTCAGTAGTATTTATCTTAATAATAGGAATCCTTTCTTTAATTATTTATTCATATACAAATAATCGATTATATAAAGAAGTTGATCAATCACTTTTATGGAATATTAATCGTATACAAAATAGTGATAATCCAAATCGTTTACCAATTTCCAATCGAGATCCACGTGTTTTAATGATCATGTGGGATGAAAATAAAAAATTAGTAAATCCCATGCCAGGTATGAATGCGATTATTCTACAAGATGAACTCAAATATCCTACAAAAATAAACGAAATATATAATGATAGAATCGGTGATATGAATTATCGAACGATCTCAATTCAAGGTGAGACGAATCGAGGGAAAATTACACTACAAATTTTACGAAATATCGACTCGGAAAAGGATTTAGTAGATACATTATTAATCATATTAATTGTTGGTTGGGTTTTGGGAAGTGCATTATCAGTTGTTGCAGGTTATATTTTGGCTGGACGTGCACTAGTACCAATAACAAACGCATGGCAAAAACAACAAGAGTTTGTATCGGATGCTTCACATGAAATTCGAACTCCTTTAACTGTAATTCAATCACGTTTGGAGTTATTGCTTAGAGAGCCAGGCGCAACAATTGAAGAAAAGGCACAAGACTTTTCAATTATGTTAAAAGAGAATAGGCGCCTTTCTAAACTAGTAGCAAGCTTATTAACTTTAGCTAGATCAGATTCAGGGCAGATTCAATTAAATAAAAAAATATTTTCCTTAAATGAATTGTTAGAAGAAGTTGTTTCACACTTCACTGAAATCATATCATTTCAAAGTAAAGAAATATTTTTATCGATTAAAGATACGTATTTTTATTTTGGTGATCAAGAAAGAATTCACCAATTACTTGTGATTTTAATTGATAATGCAATAAAATTTACAAACGAAAATGATACGATTCAAATTAGCTGTAAACAAGTGAAAAATAATTTACTAATTAAGGTTATAGATAGTGGAGTGGGTATAAAAGAAGAAAACCTTCCTCGAATTTTTGACCGTTTCTTCCAAGAAGATGTCTCACGTACATCCAAAAATGGAATTGGACTTGGATTATCAATTGCAAAATGGATTGTTGAAGAACATGGTGGGAAAATCAAAGTTCAAAGTAAAAAAGGAGAAGGCACTAGTTTTGAAGTATCTTTACCGATTATGTCCTCTTCAAAAAACAGCTAAATTACAACACATCTTTGCTAATAAAGAAAGTAATTTGGTGATTTCCCCTAGAAAATAAAGTATATTTCCGACATTATTTCCTAAGAAATAACGATAAACTACAATAAAACAAAAGAATTTAATATACATGAGAAAATCTACTATAAAATTAGTGGGTTTTTTTATGTGAAGAAAAATAATGATTCCTATACATTACTAAAGGAGTGAAAGGAATCATTAATTATCAAATAGAATATGTATTTAAAAGATTATATGTGTTATATTGTTTTTTTTAAAATTAGAGAGTTCTATGCTCAAATGCTTTGATAAATAAAAGAGAAGTTGATTGGAACGAAAGGTGCTCGACTCTTATGGGATTAGCGGGAAGGCTGCTGAGACTCCGCAGGAGCGAGGAGGCTCAGATTCCGCCCCATTGAAAGCGAGTTCCTGTAGTGGAATTCAACGTTCTTCTTTCACAGATATTAGTCCGTGAATATTTTGATTTACCTCCTGCTTTTCTGAGATTAAAGTGTGGAATTCAACATTCCTCTTTAAATAGATACTAAGTCGCATTTTTAAATCACACCTACATAAAATAATAGTAAGGAGGTCATCCTGAGATGGAAAAATATATTTTATCACTTGACCAAGGGACGACTAGCTCAAGAGCAATTTTGTTTGATAAAAAAGGTAAGATTGTACATACAGCTCAAAAAGAGTTTACACAATATTTTCCACATCCAGGTTGGGTAGAGCATAACGCAAATGAGATTTGGGGTTCAGTACTTGCAGTTATTGCAACTTGCCTTGCAGAATCAAATATTCGTCATGATCAAATAAGTGGAATTGGAATTACTAACCAACGTGAAACGACTGTAGTTTGGGATAAACATACAGGAGCTCCAATCTATAATGCCATCGTTTGGCAATCAAGGCAAACAGCCGAAATTTGTGAGGAACTGAAAGCGAACGGTTATGATTCAATAGTTCGCGAAAAAACAGGCCTATTAATTGATGCTTACTTTTCTGGTACGAAAGTAAAATGGATTCTTGATCAGATTGATGGTGCTAGAGAAAAGGCTGAGGCAGGAGATTTATTATTTGGAACAATTGATACTTGGTTAGTGTGGAAGCTTTCTGGAGGCAGGGCACATGTTACCGACTATTCAAATGCTTCTAGAACGATGATGTATAATATTCATGAATTAAAATGGGATAAAGATTTATTGGAAATATTGGCTGTTCCGGAGAGTATGCTTCCAAGTGTCCGCCCTTCTTCAGAAGTATACGCTAATACAGTAAGTTATCATTTTTTTGGAAGTGAGATTCCAATTGCTGGCATAGCTGGTGATCAGCAAGCAGCTTTATTTGGTCAGGCCTGTTTTGAAAAGGGAATGGCTAAAAACACATATGGAACCGGATGCTTCATGCTTATGAATACGGGAAATCATGCTGTTAAATCAAATCATGGATTATTAACTACAATTGCATGGGGAATAGACGGAAAAGTTGAATATGCACTTGAAGGAAGTATATTTGTTGCAGGTTCTGCTATTCAATGGTTACGTGATGGTTTAAGAATGATTAAAAATGCTGTAGAGAGTGAGAAATATGCTACTAGGGTAACCTCATCAGATGGAGTATACGTAGTACCTGCTTTTGTAGGTCTAGGAACACCTTATTGGGATAGTGATGTCCGTGGAGCAGTATTTGGGTTAACAAGAGGTACATCTAAAGAACATTTTATCCGTGCTACATTAGAAGCTCTTGCATATCAAACAAAAGATGTGCTTACAGCAATGGAGGCGGATTCAACTATTTCTTTAAAAACGTTACGAGTAGACGGGGGAGCTGTTAAGAATAATTTCTTGATGCAATTTCAAAGTGATATTTTGAATGTACCTGTCGAGCGGCCTTTAATAAATGAAACAACCGCATTAGGTGCAGCATATTTAGCTGGCTTAGCAGTTGGATTTTGGAAAAACCGAGAAGAAATAGCCGGACAATGGCAAATGGATCAATGCTTTGAACAACAAATGACAACTGAATTAAGTAATGAGCTATATTCAGGCTGGAAAAAAGCAGTTAATGCAACTTTAGCATTTAAATAAGTAACCCACTTAAATATTGTTAATTCGAAACTTTAGGACCTTTCTACATGCAGATGTAATTGTAGCGGTCCTTTTTCATTTTAGATTGATTTCTTTCTGTGTCGCTTTTTTAAGACAATTAGAAAAATAAGTGAGGTTTTACAATGGAAGAACAATTTTCAAGTTTAAATAGGAAAAGGATTAAGAAAATATTAGCTGAAAAAGAGTTCGATTTATTAGTAATTGGTGGAGGAATAACTGGTTGTGGTATTGCACTTGATGCAACTACTAGAGGGATGAGTACTGCCCTAGTTGAGATGCAGGATTTTGCATCGGGTACATCTAGTCGTTCTACTAAACTAGTTCATGGTGGTTTACGATATTTAAAACAGTATGAATTTAAAATGGTAGCAGAGGTCGGTAAAGAACGTGCAATTGTTTATGAAAATGGTCCACATGTGACTACACCTGAAAGGATGTTACTCCCCATCTATAAGGGTGGTACTTTTGGTAAGTTTACTACTTCTATTGGCCTTAGATTATATGACTACTTAGCTGGTGTAAAAAAAGATGAGCGGAGAAAAATGTTAAATCGAAAAGAAACGATCGAAAAGGAGCCATTAGTTAAAAGAGAGGGGCTAAAAGCTGGAGGATATTACGTTGAATATCGAACTGATGATGCTCGCCTTACAATCGAAGTTATAAAAAAAGCAGTTGAACACGGAGCACAGGCAATCAATTATGTAGAAGTGACAGATTTCATCTATGAAAATAATAGAATAGTAGGAGTCAAAACAATCGATTTAATAACGAAAGTACCGTTTACAATTCGGGCAAAGAGGATTGTTAACGCAACTGGACCATGGGTTGACCAACTTAGGGAAATGGAACGATTAGAAAGTGATAAAAATCTTAAGCTAACAAAAGGGGTTCATTTAGTAATTGATCATAAGAAGTTTCCTTTAAATCAGTCAGTCTATTTTGATACGGTGGACGGTCGGATGGTCTTTGCAATTCCAAGAGATGGAAAGACTTATGTTGGTACAACAGATACATTTTTTGATCGAGATACCGCTAATCCAAAAGTAAGTAATGAAGATAGGGAATATATCTTAAATTGTGTTCAGTATATGTTTCCAACAATAAAGCTAGAAGTTACTGACGTTGAATCAAGTTGGGCGGGCATTCGTCCTTTAATTTTTGAAGAAGGTAAAGATCCTTCTGAAATCTCAAGAAAGGATGAGATTTGGGAATCATCCTCTGGGTTAATTTCAATAGCTGGGGGAAAGTTAACAGGCTACCGGAAAATGGCGGAGACAGTTGTAGACCTTATTTCAAAAGAAAATGAAAATAGATTTAAAGTATGTCAGACTAAAACTTTACCAATATCCGGTGGCGATGTTGGGGGCTCAAAAGGATTTAATACCTTTAAAAAACGATTTTCATCTGCTGGTATTGCAATTGGATTAAGTGAATCGGAATATAAAAGATTAAGTAAAATATATGGATCGAATATCGAACATTTAATGAATAAATCATTTAGTGAATTGAAAAATGAAACTAATCTACCACTATCATTATTTTTACAACTAGAATACGGAATTCAAAATGAAATGATTGTAAAGCCAGTCGATTTTTTTATTAGGAGAACTGGATTTTTATATTTTCAAATTGATCTAGTTAATAAGTATAAAGACGAAGTGATTCGTTATATGGAAAATAGATTAAGTTGGAATAAGTACCAGGTTTTGGAATATCGTTTGGAATTGGAAGAGCAAATCAAAATTGCAGTTTCTTCATCTGATGAATGATGTTTAAAACAGGTTCCGAAATTAGAAGACCCAGACTGTTTGAAAGTGAGAGTTCACCAACAGCCTGGGTATTTTATTATCTTGAAACAAATTTATTTTCCGTAATCCAAAATCTCCATGGATAGTCCCTCGCTTCACCGGTATTTTCAATGCCGATTCTAGGTCCACTACTAATATGCTCTGGTTTAATTCCTTCTTTAATGTAAACGGGTGGTAGCCAAATCGGTTTTCCATAAGACTCCATCGTAATATTCAATGCTTTTGTAAGCTTACCTGGTCCATTCGTTAAATTAGAAATTGGCTGATTTTTTCGAAGTTCAATCATTTTTTCAATTCCGTTTACAGGTTCTAGTGCTCTAATTAATATTGCATTAGGTATGCCAACTTCCCCGCAAACAACATTTATTAAGGTATGAGTGTGCATTTGATAAGTATAGATGAATCCTGGCTCATGAAACATAATTTCTGTCCGTTTCGTACGTCGGTTTTGAAAACTATGTGCAGCACGATCATCTGGGCCCATATATGCCTCGGTCTCTACGATTATTCCAGAAAGTTCCAATTCATCAGTACGATGAACTAATATACAGCCCAATAGCTCCTTTGCTAATTGTAAAGTTGGTTTTAAAAAGAAATCTTTTTTAATTGTCGAATTCATAATAAACTCCTCGAAATTTGATTGATAAAAAGAGAAAATGTATTTTTTTGTCACCATAATAAGAATATGTGCCTATTCCTAATGTTAAAAAAACATTAAAAATGGATTAAATAGATTAAGGAAACTATTAGAAATTATTCATAATTACTCATTGTACAATACCCCTTAAGCTAGTACTATTTAATTTGTTAGAAGATTCTGAAAAGGGGTGTAGATTTATGGCAAGACCATCATACTGGAAGGTATTATCGAGTGTATCACTTGCTGCAGCATTAAGTATGTCCATTTTTTCAACTGGAGTTACTTCAAAAGCAGCAATTCCTACTGAAAGCGAAAGTAAACAATTAGTAGAAAGTCCTTATTTAGATTTAAACGTAGTGGATGAAGACAGATTAGAAAAAGCTTTAAGAGACAGAGGCGAGATCAAAGAATCTGATAGCGCTGAAGTAGCTAAAGAAAAAGTACAAGCATACATAAAAGAAAAACAAGGTGAATATAAAGAGAAAGTACATGCACAATCTCAGTCAGAAATTGCTGATAAACAAAGAGCTACATTAGAAAAACGTAAAGCTCAACTTTTATCACAATTAAATAAAGGCCACGAGAACTATAAAAAAGGCAAACCAAATGGTGTAGTAAAAGTTGATTCTGCAAAACAAGCTGGCTATAACGGCGGAGTACGTGAAGATAAAGTATTAGTTATCTTAACTGAATTTGCTGATTTCAAACATAACAATATTGATAAACAAGATGGGTACATGTACACTGACGATTTCAGCAAAAAACATTACGAAGATATGCTTTTTGGAGATAAAGATTTTACTTTAAACGATGGCTCTAAAATTAAAACGTTTAAACAATTTTATGAAGAACAATCTGGTGGAAGCTATACTGTAAAAGGTACAGTAACAGACTGGTTAACAGTTTCTGGGAATGCAGCTGATTATGGTGATGATAGCCCATCTGGTGGACATGATAATAAAGCACCACTAGGTCCACGCGATCTTGTAAAGGAATCATTACGTGCTGCAATCAACTCAGGAATTAATTTAGCTGATTTTGATGATTTAGATATTTATGACCTTGATGGTGATGGCAACATTAATGAGCCTGATGGATTAGTAGACCATTTAATGGTACTTCACGCTGGTACTGGACAAGAAGCTGGCGGAGGTAAGTTACGTGATAACGCAATCTGGTCACATCGTTGGACTTTGAATGGAGTAACTACTTTCTCAGGAACTAAATCAAAAGTTCCATATTGGGGCGGACAAATGGCTGCATATGATTACACAATTGAGCCAGAAGATGGAGCAGTAGGTGTATTCGCTCACGAATTTGGTCATGATTTAGGATTACCAGATGAGTACGATACCCAATACACTGGAAATGGTGAACCGGTTGCTTCTTGGTCAATCATGAGTGGTGGTAGTTGGAACGGCGCAATCGCTGGTTCAACACCTACAAGTTTCTCCCCACAAAACAAAGAGTACTTCCAAAAAACTTATGGTGGAAACTGGGCTAATATGACTGAAGTAGATTATAAAGATATTGATGAAAAAGGTATTGCTGCTATTATCGATCAAAGTGTTACTAAATCTAATAACCCAGGTGTAGTAAAAGTTAACTTACCAAAGAAAGAAGTAAAAAGTAAAATTCAACCTCAATTTGGTGCCAAGTATTACTATAGTACAAAAGGTGATAATCTTCATACTACGATGACTTCACCAGTATTTAATTTAACAGCAGCTACAAATGCAAGCTTCGCTGTAAAAGCAAACTATGAAGTTGAATACAACTATGACTATCTGTATGTAAATGTATTAGATGCAGCAACAGGTACTAAACTTGCAACAATTGATACGATTGGTACTAAAAATATTGCAGGCGGACTTGATACATCTAAAGGACTATGGGTAGATAAAGTTTATGACTTATCTGCATATAAAGGCAAAAATGTAAAAGTTCAGTTTGAATATGTAACTGATGGTGGATTATCTCCTGCAGGATTTGCTTTCGACGAAGCAAAATTAACTGTTGATGGTACAGTTAAATTTACTGATGGTGCTGAAGGAACTCCAGCATTTACATTAGATAAAGCAACTGTATCAAATGGTACTGATTTTAAAGATCACTACTACTACTTAGAGTGGAGAAACTACGCTGGCTCTGATAAAGCATTAGAATATGCTCGTGGAGTTAAGTATAATACTGGTTTAGTAGTTTGGTATGGAGATGATAGCTACACAGATAACTGGACAGGTGTACACCCTGGTGAAGGTTTCTTAGGTGTAGTAGATGCACATCCAGAGGCTATCGTTGGTACATTAAACGGTAAACCATCTGTATCACAAAGTACTCGTTACCAAGTAGCTGACGCTGCTTTCAGTTACGACAAATCACCTGAATTCTACTTTAACTCACCATCTCGCGGAATCTTTGATTATGATGGACTACCTGGTGTAACAGAATTCGATGATTCACATAGTTACCAAAATACTTTAATTCCTGATGCAGGAAGAAAAGTACCTAACTACGGATTAAAATTCCAAGTAATTGGAGAAGCAAAAGACAATTCAGCTGGTGCTGTTTGGATTCATAAATAAGTAAGAAAAGAGAATGCGAGTCTGATATAATTTCAGACTCGCATTCTTTTTTTGTTTTTTATAGACTTTAATTATTCTTTTTTTAGTAAGGCGTTGTGGTTGATTTCTATAGTTCTTTGTTATGAGGAAGTAAATATCAAAAACCGGCGCGTATAGTTCCTCATGAACCTGTTATGAGGAAGTAAGTTACAAAATCTAGCGAATATAGTTCCTCATGAACCTGTTATGAGGAAGAAAGTTACAAAATCCAGCGTGGATAGTTCCTCATGAACCCGTTATGAGGAAGTAAATTTCAAAATCTAGCGTGTATAGTTCCTCATGAACCTGTTATGAGGAAGTAAATTACAAAATCTAGCGTATATAGTTCCTCATAAACCTGTTATGAGGAAGTAAATGACAAAAACCAGCGTATATAGTTCCTCATGGACCTGTTATGAGGAAGTAAATGACAAAAACCAGCGTGTATAGTTCCTCATGAACCTGTTATGAGGAAGTAAACATCAAAAACCAGCGTAAATAGTTCCTCATGAACCTGTTATGAGAAAGTAAATGACAAAAACCAGCGTATCAAGTTCCCCATGAACCTACTATGAGCAAGCAATCTTCAAAATCCCAACTACCCCTCTGTTACCACCTAAAAATACCCCAATCGGAGAGTTTTCTTTATCGTGGTTTTTATGAACAAAATGGTTTTAATGGACTTTACGTCTTTAACGTTCATAAAAACCTTTTTCAGAATTATTAAACTATAATACTCATATAGAAAGCGTTTTCAAAAAGGGAGGAACTATAGGTGAAATTTAAAAAGACTGGTTTGTTTGTAATGACTTCTTTAATCACTGTAAGTCTTGCAGCATGTAAAAGTAGTAGTGAAACAACAGGAAGCAATAACTCTTCTTATCCAAATAAGGCAATTTCGGTTGTAGCACCATCAGGAGCAGGCGGTGGATGGGATTTAACAGCTAGATCGTTCACTAAAGTATTAAGTGAAACAAAACTTGTTAAAGAACCTATGACGGTAGAAAATAAGCCAGGCGGTGGCGGTACGGTATTTATGGCTGAGTATGCTACTCAAGATAAGGCTAATAATGAAAAATTATTTGTAAACTCACCACCTATTATTATTAACAACTTGAAAAAAGAGGGAAATAGTCCTTATGGCTATAAAAATAGTACACCGTTAGCTCAGCTAACAAAGGATTATGGTGCAATCGTTGTAAAGGCTGATTCTAAGTATAAAGATTTAAAATCACTTTTAGATGATATTAAAAAGAATCCGAAGAATATTACTTTAGCTGGGGGTTCTGCTCCAGGGTCAATGGATCATTTAGTCGGAATTTTACCTGCTTATAAATACGGTATTGATCCTACGAAAATTAAGTATGTATCTTACGATGGTGGTTCAGAGGCAATAACAGCATTATTAGGTAATAATGCGGATGTCATTTCGACTGATGTTTCTAGTACGCTTGAGTTTGTTAAATCAGGTAAAGTTAAAGTTTTAGCAGTAACATCACCTGAACGTTTACAAGGAGATGTTTTGTCTAAGTTTCCAACAGCTAAAGAACAAGGCATTGATGCTGAGTTTATCATTTGGCGTGGGGTTTTTGGACCAGAGAAAATGTCTAAGGATGCATACTCATATTGGGAGAAAACAATTTCAAAATTAGTTGAAACAAAAGAATGGAAAGAAGAAGTAGAAAAGCAAGGCTGGCAGCCAGAATATAAAGATGGTAAAGAATTTAATTCGTTTTTATCAGAACAAGAAACACAAGTTCAAGATTTATTAAAAGCATTAGGAATGAGTAAATAATTGAAATAAAGAAGGGGGATAACACTCCTTCTTTTCCATTACTGAACTAAAGAGGTGAGATTATGAATAAAAAATTTGATCGATTAGCAGCAATCATTTTTCTTATTACAGGTATTACTTTTATTTTAGAAAGTCGGAGTATAGCAGCTACTGCTTATGGAAGTGTAGTTGGTCCGAACGTTTTTCCATTTATACTTGGCTGTGCGCTTTCTTTATTAAGCTGTAGGTTATTTTACGAAACATTTTCTTATAAGGGAAAAGAGCAGGAAGCAGTTCAATATAATTATAAGCAATTTTTTATCATCCTAGCTTCAGCAATTCTTTACGCACTTTTACTTGAGAAAATCGGTTTTATTATTAGTTCGTTTTTATTCCTAATTGTAGCAATTCAAACAATGGAGCGTGGAAACTGGATCAAATCACTTTCGATTTCTTTAGGTTATTCACTTATTATTTATTTTATTTTCGTCGATGTTTTAAAAGGTACGTTACCTGTTTGGTCAATTTGGTTTTAGTAAAAAGAAGGGAGAGTTATTAACTTGAGTACTTTTCAATATTTAATGCAGGGATTTGAAACTGCATTTACATGGTACAACTTATTGTTTGCCTTTGCCGGAGTATTAATTGGTACAGCAGTAGGAGTATTACCTGGTATTGGGCCAATGAGTGGGGTCGCTTTACTAATACCTGTTACTGCTTCTGTAACTGGCTTTTTAGGACCTGAGCAAGCAGCGGGGAGTGCAATTATTTTATTAGCCGGTGTATATTATGGTGCCATGTATGGTGGTTCTACTACTTCAATTCTATTAAACACTCCAGGTGAATCTTCATCGGTAGTGACGACTTTAGATGGCTATCAAATGGCTAAAAAAGGTAGAGCGGGAAGTGCTTTGTCAATCGCAGCAATTGGGTCATTTGTAGCTGGGATTTTTACTCTTATAGCACTGATCGTATTAGCAAAACCATTATCGGCATTAGCAATTAAGTTCGGTCCAGCTGAATATTTTTCATTAATGCTTCTTGGTTTATGTGCAGTAAGTGGATTAGCAGGAAAGTCGGTAACAAAAGCATTAATTATGACGATCTTCGGACTACTACTAGCTACAATTGGAATTGATTCCGTATCAGGAGTTTCTCGTTTTACATATGACATTCCATGGCTATATCAAGGGCTAGAATTTTTAACAGTAGCGGTAGGATTATTTGCGCTAGGGGAAGTATTTAAAACAATTATTGAAAATGAAGTTGAAGATGGCGAGATGGCAAAGATTAATAATTTATTACCATCTAAAGAGGAATTAAAAGAAAGTGTTGCTCCGATCGCTAGGGGCTCTGTTTTAGGATTTTTCGTCGGTTTATTACCGGGAGCGGGTGCTATTTTAGCTTCATTTTTTGCTTATATTTTAGAAAAGAAAGTTAGTAAAACGCCAGAAAAATTTGGAACTGGTACAATTGCTGGGGTTGCTTCTCCTGAGTCAGCAAATAATGCCGCGTCTGGCGGAGCGATGATTCCTTTATTAACTTTAGGGATTCCAAGTTCAGGAACAACAGCAATCCTAATGGGTGCTTTAATGATGTATAACATACAACCGGGACCACTGCTTTTCGATGAACATCCTGATGTTGCATGGGGATTAATTGCAAGTATGTTTATTGGTAACGTAATGCTGATTATCTTAAACATGCCTCTAGTAAAAATATTTGCAAAAATTATTCAGACGCCAAAGAAATACTTATTGCCACTAATTGTAGCCATTTCAATATTTGGTGTTTATGCCGTACAAGTATCGGTAAATGATTTACTTCTATTAATAGCATGTGGTATTTTTGGATATTTCCTTTCTAAAAATGATTTTCCAATCGCACCACTAGTATTAGGTATCGTTTTAGGTCCAATGATTGAGAATAATTTAAGAAGAGCTTTAACTGTATCAAATGGTGATTATAGTATTTTCTTTACTCATCCTATTTCATTAGTATTTTTAATAATTGGCGTACTTTGGATACTCATTCCAATTATTATTAAATTGAAGGGTAAGGAAGTAGTTATTAATGTAGAAGCTTAAAATATTCTAACAAAACTCCTTTTATTAAAGGAGTTTTTTGATTATTATAAAAATATAAGGAGAAATTTTATGCGTTTACATTATAAGTTAATCATCTTTATTTCTGTTCTCATTTTAGTTATTAGTAGTGTTTTTGAAATAGTATCTCAAGAAATGTTTCTAAAAAACCTTAAACATGAAAAGGGATTAAAGGCTTTAGCCATTTCTCAAACTGTGGCAAATATGCCAGAAGTTCGTGAAGCATTTTTAAGTGAAAATCCATCAGGGATTATTCAGCCAATCGTTGAACAAATTCGAAAGAAAGTTGGAGCGGAGTTTATCGTTGTTGGAAATAAAAATGAAGTACGTTATTCACATCCAAACCCATTCCTAATTGGGAAGAAAATGGTTGGAGGAGATAATGATAAAGTATTTAAGGGACAGGAAATCGTATCAGAATCGACAGGTACACTCGGCCCTTCTTTAAGAGGAAAAACGCCTATTTTTGATAATAATGGCAATATAATTGGAGTTGTTTCTGTAGGCTACTTAATAAAAGATATAGATCTTGAAGCAACAGTGTTTAGTAAAAAACTAATAAAAAATAGTATTGTCATATTACTTCTTGGAATAGGAGCAGCTTTTTTAATTTCATTTAATATTAAAAAATCAATATTCGGATTGGAGCCAAAAGAAATTGGAAGGATGTACAAAGAAAAACACGCAATTTTGGAATCGATTCATGAAGGGATTATAGCGATTGATGAATACGGAGAGATTACGGTTGTAAATGAAAATGCTCATAAAGTGCTGTCTATTCCTAATAATATAAAGCTTAGAGGATTGAAAATAGAAGACATATTGCATAATTCGCATCTGAAGAAAGTAGTTGAAACTGGTAAGCCAATTTTTGATTTAGAGTTTTTAATAAATGAAAAAGTAATGATTATTAATTGCATACCGATTATTGGAGTGAATTCTAATATTGTTGGAGCAGTTACAACCTTTAGGGAAAAATCAGAATTGAATAAATTGCTAAATGAACTATCGCAAATAAAAGCATATTCAGAAGGGCTTAGAGCTCAGGCACATGAATATTCCAATAAGTTACATACAATTTTAGGTTTAATACAGCTTGAATCCTATCAGGAAGCAATTGAATTAATTTCAAAGGAATCAAATATAACTCAAAATATTATCCATTTTATTATAGAAGAAATTTCAGACCCAGTCGTTGCAGGACTTCTTTTAGGCAAAATAAGTTTAGCTAATGAGTTAAAAGTAGACTTTAATATTGATTATAATAGTAGTTTTGCAGATGTCCCAAAAGAAATAAATAGGGAAGACTTAATAACGATAATTGGAAATCTATTAAATAACGCATTCGATGCAGTATTAGAAACAAATAAATCAGAAAAGCTTGTTTCACTATTTCTTACTGATTTAGGTGAAGATTTAGTGATTGAAATTGAGGATAATGCAAATGGAATTCCCGAAGAATTAATCGATGAGATTTTTGAATATGGTATTACTTCTAAGGAGCAGTCTAAAAATTCAGGAATCGGTCTTCACCTAGTTCAAAGACTACTCCATAAATTAAACGGTCAAATTACTTTTCATTCAAATGAACACGGGGGAACTACATTTATTGTTGCCATTCCGAAACGCCAAAAGGAGAGTAACAGATACAATGAGAAAGAATTTAATAGAAGTGTTAATAGTTGAAGATGATAGTAGAATTGCAGAAATTCATCAGCGATTTATTGAAAGAATAGAAGGGTTTAGTGTAATTGGTATTGCGACAAATTACCAAGAAGCTGTTGATTTAATTGAGATTCTAAAACCGCAGCTAGTATTATTAGATGTTTATTTTCCAGATATGAATGGTTTAGATTTTTTACAATGGATGAAGAAAAATTCAATTTTGGCAGATGTTATTATGATTACAGCATCTAAAGAAATTGATTCAGTTAATAAGGCCTTACATTATGGTGTATTTGATTTTATTATTAAGCCAGTCATTTTTGATCGTTTTAAAAAATCTCTAATTCGTTATGTTAATTATTCAAATAAAGTGCAAAGCCTACAATCAAAAAGTGCTTATCTAACTCAGGAAGAAATAGATGGTTTAATTGGAAAGAATAATTCGATGATTGAAGAACAAAGTTTATACCCTAAAGGCATTGATAAGCTTACTTTAGATAAGGTGTTATTTGTGATAAATGAAGTTCATAACGGTATGACTGCTGAGAATATAGGGCTGGAAATTGGCGTTAGTCGTACTACCGCCAGGAGATATTTAGAATATCTAGTATCTGAAGGAAAAGTATTAGCCGATTTAGCGTACGGTACAATCGGAAGGCCAGAAAGAGTTTATTTAATAAAAAACTAGATTATGTCATTTAGTAAAGTTTACATAATGACTATGACAAACCTAACATTTCTGTAACAGGAATTGTGAAAAATCATGAAAAGAGAATCATCTAAATGCTTGGTATACAAGCTTTTTTATATGTTTTTTACAAGTTTATGACAATGTGAGTTAAATAGATTTGGGTTTTTGAAAGCGTTGAAAACCTTGCATTTGTTATATAAAATATACTTTGCAACAACTACGGAGGGAAAGATATGAAAATACGTTTATTAACTAAAGAGGATGCAGAAATCTATCTTAATATTCGTTTAGAAGGTTTAAAAGAGAATCCTGAAGTTTTTATTACAACTATGGATGAAATACTTGATCAAGATGACCCTATTGAATACAAAGCAGAGATATTGGATCAAGATAAAAATTATACGATCGGTGCATTTACTGACAAAGGTGAATTAATTGGAGTAGCAACTTTAAAAACGTTTGAAAAGGTTAAAGCAGAGCATAAAGGAAAAATTGAGTCTGTCTATGTTTCTCCTAGTGCTCGAAAAATGGGGGCAGGCTATCTTTTAATTGAAGAAGCAATCCACTTAGCAAAAAGCTTTGGACTTGAACAACTTACAGTAAATATCGTAGAAGGTAATGAAACAGCAAAAAAACTATATGAAAAACTAGGATTCAAAACATTTGCTAAAACCCCTAATAGTTTAAAATTTAACAATGAATATTGGGACCAAGAACATATGATGCTTACGTTAATTGCAGGATCTGCTGAAGATGCAGGGAAAGCGGGATAAGTAAGTATTGCAGGAATGGAAATTAGTAGATCCTATCTTTAACAAAAAAAGTTTACCTAAATTGTCATTCAATCCGACAATAAAGGTAAACCTTTTTAAATTCTATTATTTAGTAAAAGTCTTTTCAATGTCATCTAACATTAAGTAAGCAGCCTTAATTCCACCTGCAGTGTTCCAAGTTACATCATTTACTTTAATGACATGTCCATTTTTAGAAGCATTTAACTTTTTGAATAAAGGATCTTCTGTAAATTCTTTTTCAAGCTTAGATCCAGACTCTTTACCGTCATCAAACGTAAAGTAGAATAGATAATCTCCATCCATCGCCGGAATACGTTCTTTTGTTACGCCTCTTTCAGCAAAATCAGGAGCATTTTGTTCCTCTGGACGTTGGAATCCTAATTGTTTAAGAATGACACCAGAGAATGTATCTTGGTGATAGATTCGTACATCAGCACCCATGAAACGGACCATTGAAATTTTTTGATTTACTTTATCGCCTAATTCAGCTTTTAGATCATCAACACGTTTTGAATAATCAGCTAATACTTTATTGCCTTGTTCTTCTTTGTTTAAAACTTTTGCATAAAATTTGAAATTCTCTTGCCAATCTCCACGTAATGTTTCAGCGAAAACTGTTGGTGCAATTGCACTTAATTGCTCATACACCTTTTCTTGACGCATTTTATTACCGATGATTAAATCTGGTTTTAAACCAGCGATTTTCTCAAGGTTAACTTCACTTTCCACACCTACAACTTCTACGCCATCCATATCTTTAGAGATATGATCGTACCAAGGGTTACCTGTCCATGATTTAACAGCACCAACTGGTTTCACACCTAATGCTAGTAAAGCTTCAGTTCCTTCGTTTGTTAAAATAACAACTCTTTTTGGATTAACAGGAACTTTTGTCGTACCCATTGCATGCTCAATCGTAATTGTATTTGCTTTTTTACTTTCTTTACCAGAAGCTTCGTCTGATTTTTTTGTGCCACAAGCACCTAATACCATAATTGCTGCAATGAATAGAGCAATTAGTGAGGAAAATTTTAGTTTTTTCATAGAATGGTCTCCCTTTTTAGTTGATAATGATTATCATTTCTCTCGACAAATAGTATTATAGATTAAGATTTGATTAGAAGTCAACAAGAAAATGAAAATCATTCTCATTGACTTGATAATTCATATCATTTAGACTATTAGAAGAGAATAGAATAGTAGGAGATATAAAATGCTTATTCATCTAAGATCAAGAGTTATCGTATTAGTAGCTTGTATTTTATTATTAGTAATTTGTTTTTTTTCTAGTATTTTACTAGGATATACGGATACTAATTTTACAAGTTTGATTCATTCATTTACACAATTTGATGGGTCGAATGAACAATTAATTATTCAAAATGTTCGAGTTCCAAGAGCGATTATTGCATCTATAGTAGGAGCAAGTTTAGCAATCGCTGGTTTATTTATGCAAGTTTTAACTAAAAATCCTCTAGCATCACCAAGCGTTCTAGGAATTAACGCTGGTGCCTCTATGTTAATTGTACTTAGTATCACTTTTTTTCATTTACAATCACCTAATGCGACTATATGGCTTTCATTTATAGGAGCTACATTATCAGCGGTATTTGTATTTGGGTTAAGTTCAATAGGGAAAGACGGAGCGACACCACTAAAAATTACTTTAGCTGGTGTTTCGATTGCAGCTATGTTTAGCTCAATCACCCAAGGCTTACTAGTAACTAATGAAGTAGCATTAGAACAAGTTCTATTTTGGCTAGCGGGTTCAGTTCAAGGACGTTCACTTGATTCATTACATATAGTACTACCATATATCGTCATAGCTTGGGTGGTCTCACTTGCACTTGGTGGAAAGATAAATACATTCATGCTAGGAGAAGATGTATCTAGAGCTTTAGGTCAAAATACAGCTTTATTAAAAACGACATTAGTTGTATTAGTCATCATTCTAGCAGGAGGTGCTGTAAGTATAGCAGGACCAATAGGATTAGTTGGTATAATTGTCCCTCAAATAGTTAGAATGTTCGTTAAAAATGATTATCGTTGGATGATTCCATTTTGTGGTATTTTCGGTGCAATTTTACTTCTTTTAGCAGATGTAGGATCACGTTACATTTTAATGCCAGAAGAAACGCCAGTTGGTATTATGACAGCGGTTATTGGTGCACCATTTTTTATTTACTTAGCAAGAAAAGGCGGTACAGTAAAATGAACATGATCAAATTAAGAAACAAGTACTTTTCACTACTATTAAATAAACGATCATTTTCCGTTTTAATGATTGCCTTTCTTTTACTGATTAGTTCATTTATAGTGAGCTTAACGCTAGGTGACCGTTATATCTCAATTCCAAAAGTATTATCTGTTATTTTTGGTGAAGGCGAAAAAATAGATGAGTTATTTATTCAAGCATTTCGAATGCCACGAATCATCATTGCAATTTTTGCTGGGATTTCTTTAGCGATTGCTGGAGCAATTCTTCAAGGCTTAGTTAGAAATCCACTAGCATCTCCAGATATACTTGGGATAACAGGTGGAGCAGGCGCTGCCGTTGTATTATTTTTAGCTATTTTTAGTAATGATCGTACGAATCAATTAACAGTTAGTATAAAATGGCTACCATTAGCGGCATTTATCGGTGCGATCATAAGTTTAGTATTTGTCTATGCTTTTGCTTATAAGGATGGGGAATTAAAACCATTAAGATTAGTTTTAGTAGGGGTTGGATTTTCAGCATTAGCTCAGAGCACAACTTCATTCTTTATGATTATTGGCCCTATTTTTAGAGCAACTGAAGCGAATATGTGGTTAACTGGGAGCGTCTATGGAGCGAACTGGGAACAAGTTAAAATCATTACAGTCTGGACGCTAGTTTTTATCGTGTTAGCATTATCGTTTATTAGACATATCAATACGCAGCAACTTGGAGATGAAGTTTCAACAAGCTTAGGTGTTCAAGTAGAAAAAAATCGCCTAATCTTGTTATTTATAAGTACAGCATTAGTAGCTGGTGCAGTTGCATTTGCAGGAGCAATCGCATTTGTTGGACTAATTGCACCTCATATTGCTCGGAAAATAGTTGGTGCTTCATACGGTGCATTGATTCCATTATCTGGAATCATCGGTGCCATCATGGTATTAGTAGCTGATACAATAGGAAGAACGGTGTTTAGTCCAATTCAAATACCTGCTGGTGTATTTACTGCCGTAATTGGTGCACCATATTTTATCTATTTATTATTTAAGACTGGAAAAAGGTGATAAGATGTCAACGAGCGCAATCGAAACAGAAAAATTAACGTTATCGTATGATGATCGTACAATTATAAACGAATTAAATTTTCAAGTCCCAAAAGGAAAAATCACAGTTTTAATTGGAGCTAATGGGTGCGGAAAATCAACATTACTTCGTTCACTTGCAAGATTACTTCAACCAAAAAGTGGAACCATCTTACTTGATGGAAAAGAAATTAGTAAGCGACCTACAAAGGAAATTGCACGTAATCTTTCAATCCTGCCTCAAAGTCCTGTTGCACCAGAAGGTTTAACAGTTTTTCAATTAGTAAAACAAGGAAGATACCCATATCAAACTTGGTTAAAACAATGGTCAAAAGAAGATGAAGAAAAAGTAAATCATGCTTTGAAAATGACAAATATGTATGAATTAAAGGATCAATTAGTCGATTCCTTATCTGGTGGACAACGTCAACGTGCATGGATCGCGATGACATTGGCTCAGGACACAGATACAATTTTATTAGATGAACCAACAACCTATTTGGATTTAACACATCAAATCGAGATATTAGACTTACTTTACGAATTAAATGAAAAAGAGCAGCGTACAATTGTTATGGTACTACATGATATAAACCTAGCATGTCGTTATGCACACAACGTAGTTGCAATTTCAAATGGTAAAGTATATGCAGAAGGAGACCCAGAAAACATCATAAATCAGAACTTGATCTGTGACGTTTTCTGTATGAACTGCGATATTGTGAAGGATCCATTATTCGGAACGCCACTTTGCATACCTCATGGGCGAGGAAGAAAAATAATTTAATCAATTTTAAAAGGTGTCCTTGTATGGGGGGCACCTTAGTTTGTAGACAAAATACTAAAAATTTGATCAGACTGATTGCAAGCGCTTGGCGGGCAGTCTGAGGTGTCCTTGTATAGGGCACCTTTCATTTAGTAAGGGGTGAAAAAAAATGACGTTATCAATTAACAATATAAGTGTAGATATTCTTGGTAGTCCGATCCTTAAAAACATTAATTTTCAAACGAATAAGGGTGAAATTTTTTGCCTAATTGGAACTTCAGGAGCGGGGAAATCGACATTGCTTCGGACATTAAATCGATTACAGTCAATTAGTAAAGGTGAAATTCATTTAAATGGGCAATCAATATACAAAATGACACCGCAAAGTTTAAGAAAAAGTGCTGTAATGATTCTACAAACTCCTTCATTATTTGAAGGGACCGTTGAGGATAATATTTTGTTTGGAGTCAAATTAAATGGTAGCTATGATAAGACAGATTCGAAAATAGTTGCGAAATCTTTATTAGAAAAAGTAGGATTAGAAACGAATTTACTGGATCGGAATGCTTCAACACTTTCGATTGGTCAACAGCAAAGAGTATCGATTGCAAGAGCAATAGCCGTGAAACCTACTATTTTATTATGTGATGAAATTACTTCAGCATTAGATCCACAATCCACTCTACATATTCAGGAGCTTCTAGTAACTTTAAAAAGAGAAGAAAATCTATCGATTATTCTTGTTACACATAATATGGATTTAGTTCAACAAATAGCTGATCGAGTAGGGTTACTGATTGACGGTAAATTAGTAGAGGTGAGTCCAGTCGATGAATTTTTTAATAATCCGAGCACAGAATTAGGGAAAAATTTTCTTTCTACAATAGCTTAAAGAGGTGAATTATGGAAGGTAATTTGCAAATAACAGGAGTATCGCTGACATTTCTATTGATTATAATTGCTATTGCATTGTCTTATTATCAAAAGCTAGGTGTTGAAAAAGACATTGGCATATCTTCAGTAAGGACCGTCATTCAATTAATGATCATGGGTTATGTACTTGAATACATATTGCAAATTGAGCATTTTTTAATTGTCATCATTATTTTATTTTGTATGATTTTATTCGGCGCTTATACTTCGAGTAAAAGGTCACAACAAATTGAAGGTGTATTCTTTATTTCATTTATTAGTATTTTGCTAGGCGTCATGATTTCTTTAGGAGTCGTATTAGTAGCAAACAAAATTGCTTTAAAAGCACAATATGTTATTCCAATATCAAGTATGATTATTAGTACATCTATGAATGCAAATAGCTTAGCGTTAACAAGACTTAGGGCTGAAATTCAGGCAAGTAAAAATCAAATTGAAGCTGCATTATGCTTAGGGGCAACAACAAAACAAGCTTCAAATAATGTCATAAAAAACTCAATTAAAGCTGCCTTAATTCCATCAATTGATCGAGCTAAAACGGTAGGAATTGTTACTTTACCAGGCTCAATGACTGGAATGATCTTTGCTGGCATAAGTCCTTTATATGCAATTAAATATCAATTGCTAATAGAATGTATTTTAATTGGCGCAATTGCAATTAGTGTATTCTCATCAACACTTCTATCCTATAGAAAATTCTTCACAAAAGACGATTCATTGAAATATGAAACGATAATAGAACAAGGATAAGGATAGGGGGAGAAGGGGTAAGTAAAAACTTTTCCTTCTCCATTATGTTAAATATTATCCGATTACTCTTAATTGTACATCCATGTTTCCTCTAGTTGCTTTTGAATATGGGCAAACGCCGTGGGCTGCTTTTACTAGTTCTACAGCTACTTCTGTTGGAACACCTTGTACTTTTACGTCAAGTTGAGCAGCTAATTTGAATCCTCCATCAGCAGGGTCTTTACCAATTGTTATGTTTGCAGTTACTGATGTAGATTCTAGTTTAATTTTTTGCTGGCGGGCTACTAAATTTAATGCACTGTCAAAGCAAGCTGAATAGCCAGCGGCAAAAAGTTGTTCAGGATTTGTTGCTCCACCAGGTCCGCCTAATTCCACTGGTGGTTTAAGTGATAAATTAATAAAATCATCTGATGAAATAACTCTTCCGTCACGTCCACCTGTTGCAGTTGCTGTAGCAGTATATAATTTTTCCATTACGATCTCTCCTTAATATAAATTATCTATTTTTTATTTTCATTAGCAGATTGAACTTTCTTTAATAATGCCTTTATTTGCTTTAGTATTGTTAAAAATTCCTCTTGGGTAGTATTACTTTCCCTGAAAAACTTCTCAGGTATACAGAAAGCTTTTTCTTTTAATTTAGTACCTTCTTCAGTTAATGTAATAAATACTTTTCTCTCATCACTTGAATCACGTTTACGGAAAATTAGTCCCGCAGATTCCATCCGTTTTAGCATTGGTGTAAGAGTTCCTGAGTCTAAAAAAAGCGTTTCCCCAAGTTCTTTTACAGTTTGTTGGTCTTTTTCCCAAAGTGAAAGCAATGCAAGATATTGCGGATACGTTATACCAATCTCATCTAAGATTGGACGGTATAATTTAGTAATTTCTCGAGAAGTAGCATAAATTGAAAAGCATAATTGATTTTCAAGCAAAAGCTGATTTTCTTTATTCATTGGATCAACATCCTTTTATATTAGTTGTGCACAATTTAATATGACACAATCATAATTGATGAGAAATAGTTTTGCAAGTAATAATTACTATTATTTTTTACCAATTTTTCAATTTTGATTATTAATTGAGTAGATTTGAAGTGGAAATCCGCTTATTCACAATAAAAAAGCCAGTCAATGTTCAATACATTAACTGGCTGTAAATTTAATTTTTTCTAGACCTAGAAATTAATGAAGTTATTTGTAGCATTGTGATTGGTAAGGATGTTTTTTTATGATACGCCAAAAACTTAGGCGTCCAAGAATTAACATATTTCTCTTTGAAGCTTCTTAAACCTTGAAAGTGATATAAAAATTGTCCATATTGATAAATTTGCGCTGCAATTTTTTCACTTGTAAAAGAATACTTAGAAAGACCCACATTTGCTAAAGGTGTCATACCTACATTAAAATAATGAAAATTTCTAGACCTAAACCATTCAATTAAGTTAACAAACATAAAGTCCATAATTCCTTTTGGAGCGTCAACTCTATGACGCATTAAATCAATTGAAATTGTATGCTCATTATAGTTTGGCATAATCGATGCAAAAGCAATCATTTTCTTTTCATTATTTTTAATAATAGCAACTGGCGCAAGATTGATATAATCCTCATCAAAATAGCCAAGTGAAAACCCTTTTTCTTTTCGCCCTTTCAACCACTCTTGAGATAATTCCTTTAAATCCATAAAGAATTCATTTGAATAAGGTGGTTCAATAATTTCAAAACTATATTCTTCACGTTCAAATTTATTGTAAAGTGCACGAATTCCTTTATTACGTTTTCCAGATAATGTGAATGTTGAAATATCAGTAAATCCTTCTTCACCGAGTTTAAAGAAATCAAAACCGTTTTCATGTAAATAGGATAGTGAATTTGAGTTTACTTGGTAGAAGACGAGTGTATAACCAAATTGATCGGCATAGTTTAATAATTCCTCAATAGCAGGATATAAACGAGATTTTTCACCAACCGGGTCACCTAAAATTACTAATTTGTCTGCATATGGCTGAAAAATAAATAATACTGTCTCATCCTGAGCCCAGAATAAATATTTATCATGTAAAAAAACCAAATGTGAAAGTTCTGTACCACCATACTTATTAAAATGTTCTTTTATTTTTTCTTCTTCAGCTTTCGTATTTATAAATTCAAATTGCTTTCTTTTAACTTTAAAAAATGCGATATAAAAAAATAGTAAAGCAGCTGCAAAACCAAGTACTGCACTAATCACGATATCCCTCGAATTAACAAGGATATAAGGTAAATATTTAGCAGGTATTTTGACATTTGTTTGAGGTAGATTGATATACGCAATAAGTAAATAACTACCCAAAAAGAAGAATAAAATAAAATTATCAACAATAAGCTTACCCCAAGTTAAAACGAAGCTTTCTCTATAAAATTGTTTCCTTGAAATAAATAATATAAAAGCAACTGCTAATACAAAAAGTGCTTCTTCATAATCTAATCCTTTTGAATACGTTGTAACTGCCCCAACAATTAGCATGAACAGTGTAATATACCATGCTCTTTTATCTTTATAATCAATTCCACGAGAGAGTCCTAACAATGTAAATCCTGCTGTGACCGAAATTAAATGTGAAATATTAATAATTGTCGAAGATAAAATTAAATTTAAAAGACTAATTCTTAAAAGCATGCTCGGTACAGCAGCAGAAACTAATAGGATAACGCCAGATATAAATATTAAAATCGTTAAAAGTTTATGCCCTAAATAAGTAGAAATTTGATTTGGAATATTATTAAATGATTGATTGATCTTATTCCATAATAATTTAAGAGCTAAAATAATACCGCAAGCAAACGGGAAAAAGAAATAGCTGAAACGATAAATCAATAGAACAAGAAGTGTCGTTTCCTTATCGATTCCAAAGTATGTAAAACCTAGTAGGAAAATAAAATCAAAAGATCCAAGTCCGCCTGGAATCATACTTAAAAGTGCTGCAACAGACGCTACTAAAAAAACAGGTAAAACCTCAATGATTGAAATATCAATATGTAAAAATAAACAAATGAAGTAAATGAATAATAAAATAAAAGACCATTCACATAAGGAGATGACAACCAAAGAAAGCATATATTTTGCGGAAAAATTCTCCGAGAAAAAATTCCGTTTTAAATAAACGACTAAAAACATTACCGGGAAATAACATATTGCAATGATAATAGCGATATATAAATACTTATATTCATTTAAAAATGATAAATCAAATATTCCAGTAAATAAAACTAAGCTCAATATCGATAATCCAGAAAGTAAGAATATCGTAACACTACTCACTGCTTTAACAATTTCGGGTCCGGTGCGATCTTTTCGATAAAATAGAGTCCGAATGGTGGTACCTGCAACCCCACCTAGACCAATTAAGTTTGAGGAAGTATTCGCAAGCCAAGCTACCATTAATACTTTTCGAAAACTAAAATCTAATTTTAATAGTCTTACAAGTACAAAGTCATATAAAAACATTGGAGATACAGCTAAAATACCTAATGCAAAAATCAAAAAGTACTGTATTAATGTAAGAGACTCCATATAGTTAAAGAACATTTTAAAGTCGAAGTTTAAAAGTACGTTTTTTCCAACGAATATAAATGTAACTAGTAATATTGAAATGAAAAATAGTTTAAATAAACCTACTTTACTAATCCGAATCTTATTCATAAGACACTCCTGAAGTTATTATTCAACAATTAAAATAATAGTTATTAGCTTTAGTATTCCATATTATTCCACTATTTAACAAGAAGAATATTAACACGTCCTAGAAAATTTAATAACTTATTACTTTGGAGATAAAAAGTTAATTAGATTTTAATTTTAAGGACTATTTTGCGATTGTATTAATGAAAAAAGACCTAGGTTTTCACTCGTTTTCTTTGGAGCTAGACCTAAGACACCCATTTTTCATTGGAGTCGAGGCAATAAAGTTCAATAATGAGAGGACTATTTTATGTTTTTTTGAATAGTTATAAATGAAAATAATTAGAGGGCTTTATTGTTGAATAAGAGTATTTTCGATGTTGCATGAATTGTATAAATTGGAAGGGAATATGTAAAGAATAAATTGTATACCTGATTAAGGAGAGTAAGAATGAAGTATTTTAATTTAAATTAAATTTAATAGCAATATTACGGAACTTTTTCAAGGGGGAATTATAATTGAATATAACAAATGTCTTAATTATCCTTGGATTCATTTTTTTTGCCTTAGTACTTTTAGTTTTATTAATAGCTACGCTCTATTTGTTTTTTATAGATCGAAGACAGAAGCAGCATCCAATACTCCGTAATTATCCAGTTATAGGACGAGTTAGGTACTTCTTAGAAACTATTGGACCTGAGTTACGTCAGTATTTATTTAACAATGACCTAGAAGGTAAACCTTTTTCTAGAGAAGAATATGAGCATATTGTCAAAAAAGCAAAATATAAACGAGACGTCCTTGGATTTGGGTCTAAAAGAGACTTTGAAGAAAAAGGATATTATATTAGAAACTCGATGTTTCCAAAACTGTCAGAAGAATTAAAAATGGACCAGCAAATAAACGTAACAACAAACCGATATTTATTGATTAAAGAGCCTTTATTTACACAGAAGGAAGAAAGATTAGAGAAGAATGATTCACTTGCATTTTTATTGGATGATAGTGATGCAATTGTGATAGGAAAGAACACGAAGTATCCTTTTATTGTAAAAGGCCAGATTGGTATGTCTGCTATGAGCTATGGATCCCTAGGTGAAAAGGCAATTACTGCACTCTCAGAGGGATTAGCCATTGCCAAAGGGACATGGATGAATACAGGTGAGGGTGGTTTGTCTGAATACCATCTAAAGGGTGGCGTTGATATTATCATGCAAATTGGCCCAGGTTTATTCGGGGTTAGAGATAAAGAGGGGAATTTTAATTGGGATGCCTTGAAAGAAAAAAGTAAAATTCCTGAAGTGAAAGCTTTTGAAATTAAATTAGCTCAAGGCGCCAAAACACGTGGCGGGCATATTGATGGGGAAAAAGTAACAGAGGAAATTGCAAGAATAAGAATGGTAGAACCGTATAAATCGATTGACAGTCCTAATCGTTTTCGAGAGTTTCATGACTTTCCTTCTTTGTTTGACTTTATGGAACAAATTCGAGAACAAACTGGAAAACCAGTAGGAATGAAAGTGGTTATTGGAAGTGGACATGAAGCTGATGAATTAGCAAAATATATAAAAAGTACCGAGAAGGGCCCTGACTTTATTACTGTAGACGGTGGCGAAGGGGGAACAGGTGCCACATACCAAGAACTGGCGGATAGTGTAGGGTTGCCAATTAAATCTGCATTACCTTTAATGGATCATGCTTTAAGAAAATATGGCGTACGTGACAAAGTTAAAATAATAGCTTCAGGAAAATTATTTTCGCCAGATCGAGTAGCAATTGCACTAGCAATGGGGGCTGACCTTGTTAATATTGCAAGAGGATTTATGATTACGATTGGATGTATTCAAGCATTAAAATGCCACTCCAATGCATGTCCAGTCGGTGTGGCCACAACAGATCCTGATTTACAAAAAGCCCTTGTCATTGATGAAAAAAAATATCGAACAGCGAATTATCTAATTTCAATGCGTGAAGGTTTATTTCGGTTAGCTGCTGCTGCAGGTTTAGATTCCCCTGCCCACTTTCAAAGTGAACATGTCGTTTATAAAGATGAAAAAGGGAAAGTGTGGTCACTGAAGGAAATTTATCAATCATTGGTAGAAAAAGTAGATTAAAAATAGTACCTTTAAAACGTATTTTTCGGTGCTAGTTCGGACTTTATCATAATAGTTGAACAATGAGAGACTACTTAGGTAGTCTTTTTGTGTGTCAGGTAGTCGCATAGAGGGCTGACCTAGTCAGTGCCCTTCATTTATTTTATTAGAAAGAGAAAACACTTCGGTGTAACGACTGGATGAAAGATAATTTTCACCTGAAAATTTTTAAGCCGTGCTTATAGCCTATTCCGCAAACTCCCAAGTCTACATATATTATAAAGATTCGAAAGCCCAAGATTACTAAATACGTTATTCAAAAGGGAGGAAGGTTAATATGAATTTCTACAACCATGTACCTTATAATTACAATGATTATTATAGAAATCCACAGCAAGCTGTAAATCCACAACAAATTCTAACATTAATAAATCCAGCTGTTAGCCATGGATTAAAAGAAGCACAACATCTTGGCTATCAACATGCATTAACAGAAGCAGTTGCTATAGGTTACTTGATGGGAAAAGGTTACGATTATAATACTGCTTGGAAAACTGTTGAATCTTGGTGGAGACCACCGGGAACGCCTACACCTACTCCATATTAAAATTAAAAAAGTTATTTTTATCATAGCTAAAGAGAATTTTTTGAGGAATCATTAATTTAGGAGATTCCTTTTTTTTGTGTTTGTTGAGCTAAATGGTAGGTATTTTGAAGAAGGTATTTGTAAACGAATATTGAATGATTAGTTACATATGCAAAAAATGTAAAATTTTAGATTTAAATCAATACGAAGGAGGAATCTACCTTGAGCGAACTTGAACTGATTAATACATACAAAAACGAGCTTCAAAATTACTCTATAGAACATTTAAGGTTTAAATCTGAAGAAGAGGTTTGGTCTATTGGTCAAATGTATGATCATTTAATCATTTGTGCCCATGAATATCTGGATAACATGGAAATTTGCGCCACCTTAAATGATGAACAACCCCTTGGAAAAACGGAATTTGGTGAGAATTTATATAAAATCGGGGGATTTCCACCAATTAAAATTAGATTACCAGATGAACTAAATGATCCACCTAATAATTCAGATAGCAAGGACGAGCTTATCAGCAGAATTAATCAAGTAATTTTAAGGTTGAGCCAATGGGAGTCGAAGGTGGATCATATTAACCCAAATTATAAAGTCCAGCATGGAGGGTTCGGTTGGCTAAATGCAAGGGAATGGTATGATTTGGTTTATATGCATTTTCGTCATCACTTGCGCCAAAAAAATGAATTAGAACAAATGCTTATTAAGTGACATGCTTTTAGAATGCATTCTTTAAATAGATAAATAAATAAATAAAACAAAAAGACAAATCGTAATAGGGAGCGAAAAATGAATAAAAATCGGTTGGAAGCTTTTAGTGATGGTGTACTTGCAATCATTATTACAATTATGGTCCTAGAAATTAAAATTCCTCACAGTCCAAATATAAAAGACTTATTACAACTTTTCCCAACCTTTCTAAGTTATTTACTTAGTTTCATTTATGTAGGAATTTACTGGAACAACCATCATCACATGATACACACTTTACAAAAGGTGACAGGATCAATCATGTGGGCAAATCTTCATTTGCTTTTCTGGTTATCCTTAATTCCATTTGCATCTGGTTGGATGGGGGAAAACCATTATAAGCCTTATCCAACAATGCTTTATGGTGTAATACTCTTAATGGCCGCAATAGCTTACACTATATTGCAGGGTATCATTATCCAAAAAGAAGGAAAGAATTCAAAGTTAAAACAAGCAATAGGTAACGATTGGAAAGGGAAAGCTTCAGTGGTTTGTTACTTATCTGCAGTTTGCACGTCTTTGATCTGGCCTTGGTTTGCTCAAATAATTTATGTAATCGTTGCAATTATGTGGTTATTACCGGATCGTCGAATTGAGAAGGTTATGCAAAGTAAGTAAACAAAAAGTGCTTTTTAATTTATTTATAAAAAGTGAGGGAGTTATCTATGATGATAAAAGGTTTCGGTGGAATATTTTGGAGGACTAAAAATCTGGATGCTTTAACAAAATGGTACAGTAAAGTGCTGAATTTAGAAATAGAAAATTGGAATGGAACTATTATTAAACCGGACTCTGAAAATGAAACGATCTTTTCGTTCTTTACTGAAGAAGACAGTTATTTTCCAACAGAACAGCAAGTGATGTTAAATTTCCAAGTTTATAATCTAGAAGAGATGATTAAGCATCTTGAAAAAGTGGGTGTACCTCTAGCAAAGGAAAAAGAGATTAGTGATTATGGTAAGTTTGCTTGGATTAAAGATCCAGAAGGTAGATTGGTTGAACTTTGGGAGAAATAAAATGCGCTAAGAAAGGATTGCCGCCGCAATCCTTTTTTCTATTTGTACTAGTGCAATTTTGTTAACAAGGAATAAACAGATTCTCCATAGAATATTAGTTTTTTAGTAACACATAAACATATTTTGGTAAGAAATATTGTACTTCTTACGCTCTAAAAATCAACTAGAAAAAGATTATCCTAATGGCCATTTTTAGGCCAAGCATTTTTTATCAAAAGACATATTAGTTTCTTTAAGTAGTAAAATAGTTTACAATTTAGTAGTTGAATTGTAATTTAAGTAATATACATAAAATTAAATGACCATTGATCGCTGAGTTTTAGTTGAGTGTTTCTTCTATTATAGAGGGGCATTTCAATTTTAAGCGGGGGAACCAATTTTTGTACAAATTGTACTTTGGGGTGAATCCTTTTTAGGTAGGGCTACTTTTTAGGTCCGAATCCGACAGCTAACCTCGTAGGCGTGTAGGGAGAAGGTTTCCAAAATGATGTCTTATTAAGGCACTGGAGATTTTCCTAGTGTCTTTTTTGCATTCAATTTTGATAAAGTATGTGGGGGTTATGTAGTGCTAGAAATGTATATATTTGGCGGGATTCTTATTTTAACTATGTTAATAGCAGTATTTATGACTCGTAATGATTCTATAGTAGATGAAGAAAATGGAAAATATAAATGTGGAAAGTCCCGGAATAGGAAGAGAATCGTTAGAGAGAGAAAATCAGGTAAAGTTGTTAGAATAGATTGATTCGTATTTTAAAAAATTAAAACTTCCTTAAGAGAGTGGTCAATTAGGCCATTCTCTTTTTTATCTATTAAGTTTATGTTTCATAGTTCAAAGTATCTGAAACTTCCATCTTGCCGCCACCTTTCTCTCTTTTATTTAACCTTCACTTACTTTTTCTTTATAATATAGTTAGTGAAAGGTGGTGAGCATAATGTGTACAATTACTGCTAAAATACAAATTTACGTTTCTGACATTCAAGCCGATCGTCTTAGAATGACAGCCAATGCGTATCGTAAGGCTTGTAATTGGTTATCGAAACATATTTTTGAATCAAAAAACCTAAATCAAGTAAATCTTAACAACTTGTATTACTCAGACCTGCGTAATCAATTCGGATTGAAAAGTCAAATGGCTCAATCTGTAATGAAAACAGTTATTGCACGTTACAAATCGGCAAAGTCTAATAGAAACGAATGGTCTTTAATTCAATTCAAGCTCCCAGAATACGACCTAGTATGGAATCGTGATTACTCGCTTACTCAAAAACAATTTAGTGTAAATACACTAGATGGGCGTCTTAAACTTAAGTACGAATGCAAGGCCGTGAAGAAATACTTCAATGGCACCTGGAAATTTGGAACTGCTAAGTTAGTGTTTAAACACCAAAAGTTTTTTCTACACATTCCAATGACAAAAGATTTTAATGAATTGGATTTTGTAAATGTAAACAATATTGTAGGTATTGATTTAGGAATCAACTTCCTTGCTACTACTTTTGATAGTCTAGGTAAAACTACATTCTATAACGGACATGTAGTGAAACATAAGCGTGGTAAATTTAAAGCAACTCGTAAGCAATTACAAATGAAACAAACATCTTCTGCTCGTAAGAAGTTAAAACAAATTGGCTCAAGAGAAAACCGTTATGCGACTGATGTAAATCATCAAATTACAAAGGCACTCGTTGATAAATACCCTAAAGGTACGCTGTTTGTTTTAGAAGATTTAAGTGGTATTCGTAATACGACAGAAAAAATACGATTAAAAGAACGTTATGTTTCAGTATCATGGTCGTTCTACCAATTCCGTCAAATGCTTGAATATAAAACTCAAATCAACGGACAAAAAGTAATTGTAATAGACCCGAAATATACTTCTCAAACTTGTCCGAAATGTGGACATATCGAGAAAAAAAATCGAAATAAGAAATTACACACATTTTGCTGTAAAAAATGCCAATACAAATCAAATGATGATCGTATTGGAGCAATGAATCTACACCGTAAAGGGATTGAACATATTGGTGTAGTTACTGCAGGAATATAATTCTTGTAGTAGGGGCGAAGTCAACCGTCCTTATATTCCACCATACTAAGGTAGGAGTCGTATGACGATTGGACTACTGGGTAGGAATAAGTGTATTCGCTATCTACGAGGGTAGAAGCCCTGTCGAAGTTCGGCAGACACAAGCCCCACTTCAACTAGACGTAAGGTAAGTAAGTGGTGGTTCGTTGATAATGAGTTTATATAATATGTACATAATTATTTGGAAATGTAAGTAGGTGAATTTATTGAATCATGTAAAAGTATTAGTTGTCGATGATGATGCAAATATTCGGGAGTTAATCTCTATATTTTTAAGTGGTGAAGGCTATACAGTTATTGAGGCTGAAAATGGTCAAGAAGCATTAACAATATTGGAAGAAAATAATATTCAAATAGTAGTAGTTGATGTGATGATGCCTGAAGTAGATGGTTATGACCTTACAAAAGAGGTTAAAAAGTATTATGATATTCCGATTTTAATGGTTACTGCAAAAAGTGAATCTCAAGATAAATTAAAAGGCTTTGATCTTGGAGTAGATGATTATGTTGTTAAGCCTTTTGATCCTTTGGAAATCGTAGCTCGTGTAAAAGCTCTATTAAGAAGATTTCAATTACTATCTGATAAAAATATTTTTGTAGGTAATTTAACGATTAATCAAGTTAAATATGAAATTTCGGCGAATGATCAATCGATTACATTACCATTAAAGGAATTCGAATTATTGGTGAAGCTTGCAAGTCAAGCTGGAAGAATTTTTACGAGAAATGATTTGATTGAGCAAATATGGGGACTGGATTATGAAGGAGATGAACGCACAGTTGATGTGCATATCAAAAGAGTACGTGAGCGACTAAGAGAGATAAAGGCTACTGTCGAAATCGTTACAATAAGAGGTTTAGGTTATAAATTAGAGGAAAATCACGCATGAAAAGCATGTATACAAGATTGGTTTTAATCTTTATTTCAGTTATTTTGTTGAGTTTAGTCATTACTTTTTTTATTTCTTCAAAATACTTTATAAAACATGTTGAAACAGAGGTACAAGGTGATTTAATTGATGTTGGAGAAAATTTTATTTCTATTTATTCTAAACAAGATAATCAAAATGGAGTAGATGCGACCTTACAAATTCTTAGTAAAAATTTTTATATATCACTGTATGATGAGTCCGGTAAAATTGTTTTGAAAAATACCGCACAAAAAAAGAAGAACATAAAAAAAGAACAAGTATTAAGTGTACTAAACAAAAGAGATGTTCAAACAAAAGGATATCTCATCGGCCTACCTTTTGAAAAAGATGGTCATCGATATGCTTTATTTATACAGCCCAATATTGATCGTGGGTTCTTTAAAATGCGGAGAGTTTTATTTTTTAGTTTGCTTACAACTTTAATCATTGGGTCAGTAACATTTTTATTTGTTGCTAAGTTACTAGTAAAGCCAGTTAAAGAGCTAATACGTGCCACAAAAGAACTGGCTAAAGGCAACTATGACGTACAAGTAACGATTAAACGTAAGGATGAAATTGGATTACTTGCTTCAAACTTTAATCTAATGACGAATAAATTAAATAAGTTAGAAGAGATGAGAAGTGAATTTGTTTCAAATGTTTCTCATGAGATTCAATCTCCGTTAACATCTATTAAGGGATTTGCAAAGGTTTTAAGAAATAAGCAATTAACGGAAGAGAAAAAGGAACATTATTTATCCATTATTGAGGCAGAAAGTGAACGTCTTTCTATGATGAGTGAAAGATTATTAAAGTTAGCTTCATTAGATTCTGAGCAACATCCATTCCAGCCTACTACCTACAAATTAGATGAACAGATTCGAAAAATTATTTTGGCATTAGAGCCACATTGGGAAAGTAAAAAGCTCCAATTAGTTTTAAATTTACCACAAACAGAAATAGTAGCAGATCGTTTATTACTTGAACAAGTATGGATTAATTTACTTCAAAATGCGATTAAGTTCTCAAGTATAGCCGGGTACATTAAGGTAGATATTTTGGAATTAGATCATACTATTCAAGTCGTCATTAGCGATAGTGGACTAGGAATAAGTAAAGAAGATATTGAGCGGATCTTTGAACGTTTTTATCAAGCAGACCGTTCTAGAAATAAAAAAGGAACTGGGCTTGGTCTTTCGATTGTACAAAAAATTATCGAAATACATCATGGGAAAATAGATGTTGAAAGTGTTGTTGGAAAAGGAACTAGTTTTACGATTATCCTTCCGAAAAACTTGTAAACTTAAAAAGTTCAAATTATGTTCTTAATTGTTCATATTCTGTTCATATAGATTTGATAAACTAATCACGTATTAGAATTGTAACGAATCGAAAGGGGAAATAGATACATTATGTTTGCAGGCTTAACGAAATTAAGTTTGAAGAACACAATATCAGTTATTATATTAAGTGTTCTTGTTTTAATAGGGGGAATATATTCTGCCCAAAAAATACAAATTGAAACATTTCCTGATGTTTCATTTCCAGCTGTTGCAGTACAGGTAGTATACCCTGGTGCATCATCTGAGGATATAGAAACTGAGGTCACTAAACCAATCGAATCAGGTTTAATGAAGCTTGAAAACTATGATCAGTTAACAAGTACTTCAAGTGAAAATATGGCTTCAATCTTTATGATTTATCCTTTTGGAACGGATATGGATAAAATTGAAAAAGACGTTGATAATGTAATCAATAAAACAAAGTTACCTGATAAAGCAGAAGCGACAGTTCAACGTATTGCGATGGATTCTGCTCCTATTTATCAAGTTGCAATTGCAAATAACGGTCAAGTAAAAGATTTACAACAATCAATTGAAAAAGATTTACTTCCTCAAATTAAAAAAATCACTGGTGTTAGTGATGTAAGTCTTCAAGGAACAAAAGATGAAGAAATTCAAATCGTTGTAGATAATAAAAAAGCAGAAGAAAAAGGGGTTTCTTTAGATACAATTAAAACGGCGATTCAAGGTCTAGATTATGCAGTGCCATTAGGGTCTGTTGAGAATAATGGAAAAACAGTTTCTGTTCGAATGAAAGGTACGTTAAACTCAGTCGATCAAATCAAAAAAACAGTTTTATCTAGTGCAGCTACTCAAAGTTCACAAATGGGTGCGATGACTCAAGGAGCACAACTAGGTAGAGGTGCAGGACAAGCACAAACAGTAACGCCAAAAAATGTTACGGTTGCTGACATTGCAGATGTAAAAGTAGTATCAGTTCAGGACCAAATTTCTAGATATAACGGTAAAGAAAGTTATATTTTATCTGTTTCTCAAACACAAGATTCAAATACAGCGGATGTAGCAACATCAGTTAAAAAAGAAATTAAATCATTTAAGAAAGACAATAATGTAGAAACGCATGTCATTATGGATAACGGTAAAGAAATCGAAAAGTCCGTTAGTTCTTTAATTAAAGAAGGTCTATTAGGTGCGTTATTTACAGTAGTTGTTATTCTGTTATTCTTAAGAAATATTAGAGCGACAATCATTTCAATTTTATCATTGCCAATTTCAATCTTTGCAACAATATCAGTTTTAAATTCATTGGGTTACACATTGAATATTATGACTTTAGGTGGTCTAGTTGTTGCGATTGGACGTATTGTTGATGATAGTATCGTTGTAATTGAAAATATATACAGATGGAAACAACAAAAAGCTAATCAATATAAGAAAAAAGAGATGGCATTATATGCAACTAAAGAAGTAATTGGTGCCATTGCATCATCTACATTTGCAACTGTAGTAGTATTTTTACCTTTAGCATTTGTAAGTGGTATTATTGGAGAATTCTTTAGACCATTTGCTATTTCAGTAGTAGTTTCGATTTTAACTTCTCTAATTGTTGCGATCATTTTAATTCCAACATTAGGAGCAAAATTCTTATCAAAACCATTAAAAGAACACAGTAATGATACTCGTTTTATGAGAGGTTACGAAAAGTTACTTCGTTCGGCATTAAAACGTAAATGGATTGTTATTTTATTATCAATCGTTTTATTAGCTAGTTCATTATCGATGATTCCTTTATTAGGATTCTCATTCTTACCTGGTAGTGTAAATAAAACACTTCAAGTAACAGCAACTCTTCCATCGAATAGTACTGTTGATCAATCAAATATAGTCGCTAAAGAATTAGAAAAATACTTTGCAAATTCAGACAAAATTGACAGTGTACAAGCTACTGTTGGTGGTAAACGTGATTTTATGATGAATATGGATGGTGGCAAAAATAAAGCAATCTTCCAAATCAATCTAAAAGATGGAAAGAATATGAATAAAGAGCTTTCAAAAATCAACAAAGAAGTTCCTTCAATTGTTGATGCGAAAGTAAAAGGTACAACGATCGTAGCAAAAGAACTATCTCAAAATGGTCCTCCAACAGGGAACAATATTGATGTAAAATTATATTCTGCTAACTTTAATGATTTAAAAGATGCAGCATCAAAAATTGAAAAAGAATTAAATAGTGATGATCGTCTGAAAAATGTTTCTAATAATTTAAAAGATGTACAACCTAAATTAGAAATTACATTAAACGATAAAGCACGCGATGAAAATATTTCAATGTTCCAAGTAATGGGAGCAATTAATGAAAAAATTAACGACGTTGAAATCGGTGATTACGATTTAAACGGAGAAACAAATAAGCTAACTGTAGGTTATAAAACTAAAGCAACTTCAAAAGAAGATATTGAAAAAATTAAATTTATGACTGCAACAGGTCCGAAAGAAATTAAAGACTATGTAACAATTTCTCAAAAGGATGCACCAGTTTCAATCAACCATGATGATGGAAAAATGTATGCATCAGTAAGTGCAGAAGTTAAAGGTAAAGACACTGCAGCAGTTACAAAAGATGTAACAAATCACTTAAATAAAATTGATTTACCAAAAAGCGTCGATATGAAAATTGGCGGCGGTTTAGATATGATTACCGATGGATTCAGCAGTTTAGGTATAGCAATGGTAGTTGCTGTTGGTTTAGTATTCCTAATCATGAGTATGACATTTGGTGGCTTAAGAACACCGTTTGTTATTTTAACATCATTAATTTTCGTACCAGTCGGAGCTTTCTTAGCGTTATTTATTGGCAAGCAAACATTATCAATGAGTGCAATGATCGGACTATTAATGTTGATCGGTATTGTAGTAACGAATGCGGTTGTATTATTAGACCGAGTTGAACATAACCGTAAAAATGGACTAGATGTAACTGACGCATTAATCGAGGCTTCAAAGACAAGATTACGTCCAATCCTAATGACAGCATTAGCGACAATTCTTGCATTAGTACCAATGGCCCTTTCAAATTCAACATCTGGCTTAATTTCGAAAGGATTAGCAGTAACTGTAATTGGTGGTCTAACAACTTCAACATTCTTAACACTAATCATCATCCCAGTTATTTATAAGTTAGTAAGCAAAAAGAAAAAGATTGAAGAATAATTGAAGAAGAGTGCCTCACATAAATAGTGGGGCACTCTTTTATATTTTTAAAAAAACTTTGTTAAATGAGAAACTAAAAAGAGGCTGTCTAATAAGACAACCTTTAGGAAATACCTTACTACTTTCTACTAATAAAAACTCTTTTACCTGTTAAAAGAATTACCTAACCTGATTGTTCAATAAGAAAAGCGCATTTGTGACTTGTAATTTTATATACTAACTTATTTCTTTAAATGACAGCTTTATTTAAGAATGAGGATATTAAAATAGGATTACCGAATATATTTGTAAAAAGTAATTTAGTGGATATGGATTTTTTTCTAAAAAGCAGAAAAAAGGTATTTCCGACTATTTTATCGGAAAGAGAAAAGATTCACACAAGAAGAAAGGATCTAACCAATGGATAAAGATTCAAGGAGGTTAGACAAATGAGAGCAGCTATTTACAGTTCCTATGGTTCCCCTGAGGTCTTAGAGATAAAGGATATCGAACAGCCATCTATCAAGGATGACGACAGGGTGTTGATCAGAGTACATAACGCTTCGGTCAATCCATTTGACGTTCTGTTCCGAAAGGGTTATTTGCCTACCAGATTAGAGAATGGTCTAACAAAACCAAAATCGCACATTCTGGGGATAGACGTTGCGGGTACGATTGAAGCGATCGGCAAAAGCGTACACAAATTTAAGGTAGGCGATCATGTTTTTGGGAGTTGTTTTGGTTCCCATGCAGAATATGTCTGTCCTCGTCAGGATGCCCTTAGTCTAATGCCGAAGAATGCAACCTTTGCAGAGGCATCAGCTATACCATGTGCTGCGCAGACTGCACTGCAAGCATTGCGAGATGTAGCACAGTTAAAACAAGGACAGAAGGTCTTGATTTATGGTGCATCGGGTGGCATCGGTCACTTTGCAGTTCAACTTGCAAGATACTTCGATGCTGAGGTAACCGCGGTTTGTAGTACCTCGAATCTTCAGTGGGTTAAAGAACTTGGTGCACATTACGTGATCGACTATAAAAATGAAGATTTTACGGATAACGGGAAAAAATATGATGTCATTCTGGATGCGGTTGGCAAGCGGACATTTTTCAGTTGTATGCGTTCTCTAACAGAGACGGGAGTTTATATTACCGAACACGCTATATACCCCAAATACCACCCCATTCAATTGATGATAAGTTCTTTGATTGGTCGCAAGAAAGCTAAGATTCATCTTTGCAAACCTAATGAAAGGGATTTGGACTTCCTAAGAGGGCTTGTAGAAGAAGAGAAATTAAAACCCGTTATTGAGAAGTGCTATCTTTTGGATCAGATTGTAGAAGCTCATAGACATGTTGAAAGTGGACGTACAAAGGGGAAAATTGTCCTTGAAATCTAAATGTGGTGATTGTACCGTCAATTTGTAACTATTATTTCAGCGGTATCACCCAGGTATATAATAGATTCTTGTACATCACAGCGCAGTGCGTTAGTTACATAAGTAAGTTCTAGAATATCTTTCCTCAATGATTCGTTGATCAACTATTGTCATGTTACTTTATAACGAAACGTTGTTAGTTAGATGCTTTTTCTTTAAATTAATGATTATTCTAAATGAGATATAACCTAATACTCCACCTAAGCTATTTAATATTAAATCATCAATATCAAAAGTACCATAGCGAAATAAAAGTTGAATTATCTCGTAAGTTAAACTTAAAGTAAAAGTTGCAATTATGTTAAATCTAAAATTTTTAAACCTTTTTATTAATATTGGAAGCATGAAACCAAAAGGAACAAAACCGATTATATTTCCAGCTAAGTTTGTAATCCTAATATCTAAGTTAATATCTGCCAAAAACAAATAATAAATAATAGTTTTAAATGGAATAAAATTATGATCCTGCCAGTTAATTCCGGTATAATCAAATACTTCGGTAAAATGTAAATTACTGATTAAAACTGTAGGAGGAAGATACTTAAATAATATCTTATAGGTAAGAACAAATAGGTAAAAACAAAATAATAATGATAAGATGATTTTCACAAAAATTCTCATTAGTTTATACTCCTTAAGTTATTAAGACAAATTTAATATAGCATAATTTTCCAATTTAATTATAGATTTATTTTATTTATACTTTCTGCCCAATAGTGAAAAAGAGGATGATCTAATGATCATCCTCTCAGTGTGTAGACAAAGTAGCTCACCCATTATTTAGTTATATAGGAATCCTTGTATTGATACAAAGAACACAAACAAAGATACTATCAAATAAAAATAACCATTTTTTTTTCGTTTTAGTTGAAATTCAGATATACTTGCCAACAAAGACGTTGCTCCTAAGAAAAAGAACATATAAGACATTAATGCTGACTTATGAGTTATTAAGCCATAGATAGACAAAAGTATTACTACCGATGCAAATATTAATCTTAAAATTATTAACATCCGAAGATCCTCCGTACTATATATTTAGTAGTAATTCTCCCATAATTTCTTTACACATCATACGACTTAGATAATTTGGGGGAATTTAACCTTTTTCAAAGAATTTCAGTTCATCCTTATTCTAAACTGCCATTTACAAAAAGCAGCTCTATTATGTAACTAATGCATGTTTAGTTGTATAAGAAACTTATTTATATTGGAGTTATTTTAATCACGCCTTTTTAAAATACTTTAAGTTAAGAAAATTATACCTATAAAACGGGTATTTGTAATTTGGGGGAATTTCGCTTTTTGCTTCTAAAGTTTGTTTTTTTATTATATATCTAAACTGCTAGTTAATTGAATAAGAATGTCATCAATCTAATTTAACCCAACTAAAAATAAAAAAGAGCTTAGGCACAAATGCTGCCTAAGCTCCTTTAATTATTTAGGTTCATAATCAAAATGTAATTCATTATTTTCATTTACAATTACGCTTAAATTATAATCTTTAAAATACCATAAATCTGTTTCGTTTATATAATAGACTACGTTATCAATCGTAATAGATTCTCCGATGTCCACTGGTTGTTCTTTAGTAACACCTAAAGAATAGCCTTTATGTATTGTACTATTTCCGCCGTATCGCGCGAAAAAACGAATTGTATCTCCTTCTTTTACATTCATCTCATCTTGAAACCATTTTAATGCATCTTCGGAAATTGTAATTTTCATTGTAACCGACCTTTCTTTATCTTATAAAAATATTATAGTATGAATGTGAAAAACTATACAGAAAAGTGATGTTAAATGTAAAAAGTGTAATTAGGATAAAAGAAGAAAACCCTCATTAGCTTGCAGGTTTTCTTCTTTCATAGAAGTATTTTGGGACAGGCGCATTAGACAAAACTATCTTATTTTTTGAAAAATGATCGTATGTTGTTTTTAAATAAAATAAATAGTGAAATGACGACGAATCCATAATAGATGATTTGTTCAACTAGTGGGGTAGCATCGATAAAGGTGAAAAGACCTTCATTGAATACTTTGCCTCCAAAGAAAATTAATAGGATACCCAGTAAAGTAAAAATCACTTTAATATTTAAATTAATTGTAGTTTTGATAAATAAATATGCGATTAAGACAGCTGCAATAATTCCTAGTAATATAGAAATCATACCAACAAGGGCGATTGTATGTGCATTTGATAAAACAAACAGAACTAGCTCTAAGCCTTCACGGATCACAAATACGCTTGCCATTAAAAATAATGAAATACTACTATCCATAATTTTAACTTCTGATTTTAGTTTATCTGAAATATTAATGCTACTTTGACCACTTAACCAGTAAATAAAATAGAAGATTAGCAATGCTGCAATTAGTTGGATTACGCCTTCGATCGTATGTTCAACATTTCCATCTAGTTCACCGAATGTTGTAAATAAGAAAAATCCAGCGAAAATACTAACTACTAATCCAAGTATTGTTCCGTAAACTACTGACTTAATTAAATGCTCTTTTTTACTCTGAATTAAAGTAATGAGTAAGTACCCGATTACTAAAGAAACTTCAAGGCCTTCTCGTAAAGCTATAAAAAAATTAGCATTCAATTCACTATCATCCTCCCGATTAAATTTAATCTACTAACTAGACTATTCTTTAATAGTAGAAACGGACACTATTTTATTAATAAATAGACATAATAAGTTGTGTGGTAAAATTAATATAAAAAAGCCCAAAATGTGAATTTTAGAAGAGGAAAAAATGGAATCATTTACAAGTAGAGCGATTGAAATTATTAAAAATATACCACCAGGAAAAGTAATGACATATGGTCAAGTTGCAAAATTGGCAGGAAGTCCAAGAGGAGCTAGACAGGTTGTAAGAATCTTACACTCAATGGGCCAAAAATACCAATTGCCATGGCATAGAGTTATAAATGCTAAAGGTGAAATAGGAATCCAAGATGAAGAAGGATTTTTAAGGCAAAAGCGTTATCTGCAAAAAGAAGGGGTTAAATTTATGAGTGAGAGAACAATTAACTTGAAGGAATATCAAGTAAGTGTAGTTCTTGAGAAAGAAGATGTAGATTTAATTTAGGATGAAAGAAAAGGTGCAGTCTAACTAAATTGATTTTTGAATGAGATGCTACTCATGATCCATATATAAATGGATTTTGGGTATTTTTTTCACTTTTAGAAATATGGTGAGTACTCAATGTAGTAACTAATTCTATGAATAAAGTATAAGTGCAACTACGTCTCAGTTTAAGGCTCGTCAATCGACGAGTTTTCTTTATATGAAAATACTAACTATTAAAACATTGTTACGCAAAATATTGTTGTGAAATTTGATAAATGATATGACGAAAGTGTTCGTTTGAATACTTTACAATAAAACATTGTTTTGTTATACTCATGTCAGGAGGAATGTCATATGAGTGAAGAATTAATTTCCAAAAAAGATTTACTACAACTTACAGGCATATCGTACGGACAGCTTTATAGATGGAAAAGGAAAAACATCATTCCTGAAGAATGGTTTATGAAAAAATCAAGCTTTACTGGGCAGGAAACGTTTTTTCCTAAGCAAAAAATTTTGGATCGGATTAAAAAAATAAAAGAGTTGAAGGATGATCAATCATTAGATGATATTGCTAGAGTGTTTTCAATCAATGAAGAAATCGTTTCTGATCGCAGGAATGCTACTTTATCTTTGGAGCAAATCCCTAAACAAGTCGTACAAATATATCAATCACTTTTTCCAAATAATAAATTAGAACATTTAGGTACGGTTCAACTATGTTCGTTACTTTTTGTAAACGAGTGGCTTTCAAATGGAAGTGTAACAATAGATGAAATAAAACAATTTTTAAATTTGGTTGAAACGCATAAAAACCAAATTAACATGGATGAAGCGACTGTCATTTATATTCGAAAATTTGGTATGGGTACATGGATTATTGGAAATCAACATGAGACGTTTGTTGATCAAAAGGATTCGATCTTAATCAATGTTACTCTCTCTAGCTATTTAAATAAATCGATTAAATAAAGATAAGGAGGAGACAAGATGACGAACGTGCAATCGAGGCAAGATGCAATAATAAATGGTTCGGGAACAATTGGGACTGGAAGATATGATGACGTTAAAATTAGTGGAAGCGGTCGAATACTTGGTGATATTCTTTGTCATGAAGTTAAGGTTAGTGGCTCTGCTAAATTTAATGGTAAAGTAGAAGCTGAATATTTTAATTGCAGCGGTAGTGCTAAGTGTTTAAACGATGTTGAAGCGAAAAAAATGAAGATAAGTGGCTCAGCTTCAATTGATGGAAGAGTTTCTGGTGGAGATGTAAATATTAGTGGTAGCTTTAAAACAAAAGGAGACTTAAATGTTCAAAGTATTCTTGTCTCTGGTTCAATGAAAACAACTGGTTTAGTAAAGGCAGAAGTTATTACGATAAAAGGATCGCTTTCAACGGAAAAAGGATCTGAATGTGAAGTATTTACAGCTAAAGGTCACTTATCAATGAACGGTTTATTAAATGCTGAAAATGTAAAAATTACACATGGTGGATATAGTTATCATAGTGGATTTAGTTATGTACCTGAAATTGGCGGAGAAACAATTGAAATTAGTCGATTTGATGACAGTAACATATTTTCACGAGTTTTTACGAAAATTTTTAACAATCGTACAAATTTCAAGTCAGATGTAATTGAAGGAAGTGCTGTAAAGATTGATTATACGACAGCAAGTGTAGTACGTGGAGATGCTGTAACAATCGGACCAAAATGCAAAATCGACCTTGTTGAATACACTGAAGATGTTCAAATTCATCCTTCAGCAAAGGTAAAGGATGTAAAGAAAATAGAACTATAAGCGGCTTAAGGGATATCCTAAGTTGCTTTTTTTTTGCTTTTTGTAAAAACGGTTTTTAAATAAGGCAGCAAAAGGGAGTTAAAATCGGAAGTTCTAATAAAGTGTAAGCTGGCTATTAATTTCGGTTATTGAACTATAGTTAGTTGAATGTTAAGATAATAATGTGCAAACGGTTGCAATGGAATTGTATTTATTTTTAATTGAAGGCTACTAATATAGTTAATATTGAAAACGCTTTTATGCATTTGGAGGAGAGAGATTATGACAAATCAAAGTTGGTGGAAGGAAGCGGTTGCTTACCAAATTTATCCACGTAGCTTTATGGATTCAAATGGTGATGGAATTGGTGATTTAAGCGGTGTAATTTCGAAATTAGATTATTTAAAGGAACTCGGTATAGATGTTATTTGGATTTGTCCTTTTTACAAGTCACCAAATGATGATAATGGTTACGATATCTCAGATTATCAGGACATTATGGATGAGTTTGGCACAATGGCTGATTTTGATGAGCTATTAGAGAATGTACACGAAAGAGGAATGAAGTTAATTTTAGATTTGGTAGTCAATCATACAAGTGATGAGCATCCTTGGTTTTTAGAATCTAAAAAATCTAAAGATAATCCCTATAGAGACTACTATATTTGGAGAGAAGGAAAAAAATCAGGCCATGAGCCAAATAACTGGGAAAGTATTTTCGGTGGATCTGCATGGGAATATGATGAAGCAACAGATGAATATTTCTTACACTTATTTTCCAAAAAGCAGCCTGATTTAAATTGGAAGAATAAAGAAGTAAGACAAAAAGTCTATGACATGATTAATTGGTGGTTAGATAAGGGAATCGACGGTTTCCGAGTAGACGCAATCAGTCATATAAGAAAACGACCAGGTTTTCCAGATATGCCAAATCCAAAGAAAGAAAAATATGTAGCAAGCTTTGATATGCACATGAATCAAGAAGGAATCCACAAATATCTAGATGAGCTAAAACGTGAAACATTTGATAAATATGACATCATGACAGTCGGAGAAGCAAATGGTGTAACAACGAAAGATGCACACCTATGGGTTGGAGAAAAAGAAGGTAAGTTCAATATGATTTTCCAATTTGAAAGTTTAGATCTTTGGAAGAAAACCGATGAAACTGAAACTTCGATTGCTGATTTAAAAGAAGTACTAACTAAATGGCAAACTGGGTTAGAAGGATATGGATGGAATGCATTATTTATAGAGAATCATGACATACCTAGAGCAGTCAGTACATTAGGAAACGATGATGAAGCATTTTGGAAAATTTCAGCAAAAGCTATTGGAGTAATGTATTTCTTTATGCAAGGAACACCATTCATTTATCAAGGGCAAGAAATTGGAATGACAAATGTTCATTACACATCAATCAACGATTATAATGATGTAAGTGCAAAAAATATGTATAATACAATGATTGAAAACGGTTCAACTGAACAAGATGTTCTAGATATTTTATGGAAAACAGGCCGAGATAATTCTCGTACACCTATGCAGTGGAACAGTACAAAGAATGCTGGATTTACTACTGGAAAACCTTGGCTTAAAACGAATGGTAACTTTAATGAAATAAATGTTGAAATCCAAGAAAAAGATGCCGATTCTATTTTATCATTCTATAAAAAGATGATTACTTTAAGAAAAGAAAATAAGGCACTGGTTTATGCACCGTATGAATATCTGGACGTTAAAAATGAACCTATTTATGCATACACTCGAAATGGTGAAAAAGAAACATTCTTAGTCATTACTAATTTGTCATCAGAGAAACAAAAATTTACTTTACCGAAAGAACTTACGAAAAAGAATGCACAATTAAGTTTAACGAACATTGAATTAACAGATCATCAATTAGCTGAGAACATGGAATTTAAACCTTTTGAAGCTAGAGTTTATCGCTTAATTTAATATTGTTGGTAATTATTGAACAGACTGTCGAATGACAGTCTGTTTTCATTTTGTACAGGGTGATTGCTTCCCTTGGGGGATCTGTAGAAGTGCAAATAAAAAGGCTGAAACTGCAATTAAATCTGTGAAAGTGCAAATAAAAAAGCTGAAACTGCAATTAAATATGTGGAAGTGCAAATAAAAAAGCCCAAACTACAATTAAATTTGGCAAATCTTCAAATAAAAAAGTCAAAACTGCAATAGAAACTATGAAAACTGCAAATAGGGCTACGAAACATGGGGTAACTACCATTAAATTAGACTTTAAAACAACCCAAACAAAAACAAAATCCAATAAAAACAAAAAAATCTTCTCATTAAAGAAAATCCGAACTTTTTAACATTAGATTTCACCGGAAATCAAGTAAGAACAGCCCTATATAAAGGGGCAATCGATTAGTGTTCGAACTTCTCAATACCCTTAAAAATGGCTGTCGAATGATAGTCATTTTTTATTGCATATTTTTGGCAAAAAACTACAAGGTTTTATAGTATTACAAACACTTCGACAATTTGTAACACTCCTGTAATGGCTTTCAAAATTGTATTTTGTTAGACTTACATTATCAATGAAGGGGGAGAAAGAGATGAAAAAGCAAGTCCTTATAGCTTTCATATGCTTACTGAGCATGGTATTTTTCACGACTAAATCACAAGCAGCATCTACATATAACCCATACTCAAAGAAAAATCAGGTAACAAAAATCGCTAAACAATATACTGGAGTACCATATCGTTTTGGTGGTACATCTACTAAAGGTTTTGACTGTTCAGGTTACGTAGGGTATGTATACAAAAAAGTAGGTACTACATTACCTCGAACTGCTTCGTCGATGTATACTGTCAGCTCAATTGTTAAAAAGCCTGTTCCTGGTGATTTAGTTTTCTTCAAAAATACATACAAAAAAGGTATTAGCCATGTAGGAATTTTCATGGGAAATAATACATTTATTTCAGCGACTTCAAGTAAGGGAGTAGCTGTAGTAAGTCTTTCTAATACATATTGGAAACCAAAATTCGCTGGCTCAGGTAGCGTAATTAAATAAACATAATAATAAATGCAATTTACTTTTCTTAAGAATGGTAGATTGCTTTTTTTTGCACTTTTTTTTAGGAATAAAATATAAGTGCAACTACGTCTTTTTCTCCAACAATCGCCGAGTTTTTTTATCTTTTCATAAAGTTTTCTTATTTAATAAATAAGTAGATTATGATCCAATGATATAATGACCCTTAACTAAACTAGTTACATGACTTTAAGGGAGTTGGTAATTATAGCAATAATCTACTTTACTTTTTTTGTATTAGGTCTAGTATTTGGTTCTTTTTTTAATGTTGTTGGGTTAAGAGTACCAATCAGGAAATCGATTAATTCACCTGGTTCCTCGTGTTCAAATTGTGGACATAAATTGAGTTACATAGAATTAATACCGGCATTTTCATTTTTACTCCAAAGAGGGAAATGTCGAAGTTGCGGAATGCAAATTTCTAAACAATATCTATTAATAGAAATACTAACAGGTATGTTATTTGTTTTTTCCATCTATGAAACTGGTTTTCATAAGGAGTTAATGATCGCTCTTTCGATAATATCTTTATTAATCATTATTGTTGTTTCGGATGTGAACTATATGATTATCCCTAATCGGATTCTACTATTCTTTTTATTTATTTTTAGTTTTGAGCGAATCATATTTCCATTGGATCCCTGGTGGAGTAGTATAGTAGGAGCGATAGGAGCATTTGTGGTTTTGCTTCTAATTAACCTGATTAGTAAAGGTGGCATGGGAGGGGGAGACGTAAAGTTATTTAGTGTGTTGGGAATAATTTTAGGTTGGAAACTAACCCTCATTGCATTTATGGTCGCATGTTTTTCAGGCAGTATTTACGGGTTTGTTGTAATATTGTCCGGAAAATTAAAGAAACGTAATCCGATTCCTTTTGGTCCATTCATTTCAATGGGTGGATTAATTAGTTATTTTTATTGTGAAAATCTATTAGTATTTTACGATTTTTTATTAAGCCCATAAAAAAAGGCTATTTAATTGAAAAATTCTTCAACTAAATAACCCGTAATTTTCTTAAGAGAATAATTTCTCTTCTACACTATTTATAACTGAATTCCAGTATTTTTTGTCTTCAACGAAGTTTGTTCGAATCGCTTTAAAAATAGCAGTTTGTTTTTCTTGGAAGTTTGGATCTTCTTTATCTGGAAGCTCTTTTTTCATTTCAACTACAATTTCTTCAATCTCCGCAGAACGTGGACCCCATACATTTACTTCATTCCCTTTTTCATCCATAAAAACAAAAATTGGAATTGAACGAGATTTACCATTAGTTAAATATTGATCCATTAATTCTAGATTTTCATCTCGAATTAGGAATCTAGTATCTATATTTGCTTCTTCCATCATTTTCTGAATAACTGGTACATTAAGTAATGCATCTCCACACCAATCTGCAGTTAAAGTAACAACCTTCCAATGACGATTCTTTAATTGTTCAAGTTTTGCTTGTGTACTTTCAGGAATCGTAACTTCATTATAGATTTTTAGAAGTTCTTCTTTATTTACATTCATTGCTTCTACATATTCTTCAAAAGTCATGCCCTTTTCGAACCAAGAATTTAATGACATTTCCATACACTCCTTTAAAGTTAATAAATAGTATTATACCCCATTCGTCATAAGAAGGAATGCAAAAAGACTTGCAGAATTATTATACAGTATATGTTTTATATGCAGTTTAAGCAGGAGGGAGAAAAATGAGTACGCCTATTGAGATATCAAAAAATCGGAAGCGCTTTCCGAAGTGGATTAAAGTTACATCAACTATCTTAATCGTTATCGTCTTAATCGTTGCGGGCACCGGCTTGTACTTAACCAAAAAATCATTACCTAGCATTAAAGGAAATTTAACGATTAGTACGTTAAACCATAAAGTAGAGGTAGTTAGGGATGGTAAAGGAGTGCCTCATATTAGTGCTAAAAGTTTGCATGACTTGTATGTTGCGCAAGGCTTTGTAACTGCTCAAGATCGATTATTTCAAATGGATTTAAGCAGGAGACAAGCGTCCGGACAATTAAGTGAAATAATTGGTGATGCTACAGTGGAGCGCGACTCATATTTTCGAACGCTTGGTTTAAGAAGAGCTGCTGAAGCTTCTTATAGCAAATACGATAAAAATGGACAAAATGTTTTAAATTGGTATGCAGAAGGAGTAAATGCGTACATAAAATACGCAATAAAGGAAAATAAACTACCAGTTGAATTTAAAATTTTAAAATATAAGCCAACTAAATGGACGGCAATTGACTCACTAGTAATTGGAAAATATATGGCATTTGATTTAGGCGGTCACTGGAATGAACAAGCATTTCGTTATTATGCTATGAATAAATTTCCAAAGGATAAGGCTTTGGAGCTATTCCCTGCTAATAATGATATAGATCCGTATATTATTCCGAGTAATACTTCAAAAATAGACGTAGAAAAGAGCTTTGCAAGCGCAATTATTCCACCTGTTTGGAATGGAAGTAATGATTGGGTTGTTAGTGGATCTAAAACTAAGTCCGGTAAACCGTTATTAGCAGATGATCCTCATTTAGGATTAGCGACACCAGCAATTTGGTATGAAACTCAATTAAAATCTGGTGATATGAATGTAAGTGGTGTAATTTTTGCAGGGGTTCCGGGAATTATCGTTGGTCATAATGAACATATTGCCTGGGGAGTAACAAACGTTGGCCCGGATGTACAAGATTTATATATTGAAAAACGAAATCCAAATAAGCCAGACGAGTTTTTATATGATGGTCAATGGGAAAAAGCGCAAGTTATAAATGAAACCATCAAAATTAAAGGTAAAAAGAATAAGGTTTTACCTGTTATGATTACGAGACATGGTCCAGTGATTTCGGAATTTGCGAGCGATGCTGGAAAAGATACTGTATTCTCTTTACAATGGACAGCACTACAACCAACAACAGAGCTAGAAGCTGTTTTAAAATTTGATGCTGCAAAGGATTGGAATTCGTTTAAAGAAGGATTAGCTTTATTTGAAGCTCCTGCTCAAAATTTCGTTTTTGCATCGGATGACGGAACAATTGCCTACCGAGCGAATGGAAAAATTCCAATCCGTAAAAAAGGTGATGGGCTAATGCCAGTGCCAGGTTGGACTAGTGATTACGGTTGGAAAGGATATATTCCATACGATGAACTACCAACAATCGTTAACCCAAAGCAAGGATTTATTTCATCTGCAAATAATAAAGTAGTTGATGATTCATATCCATACCATATTTCAAATTCATGGGCTCAACCTTACCGTCAATTACGCATTCAGGAAGTATTAAAAAAGAATGATAAACTAACTGTTAAAGATATGCAAAAGCTACAAATGGACGAAATGAACTTACAAGCGAAAGAACATGCTCCGAAGTTTATTAAGTCAATAAAACAAAATAATGATCAATTATCATCTGTTGAAAAATCAGCTTTAAGGGAACTTGAAAAATGGAATTTTATAGATGATAAAGATGAAGCTTCTCCCCTCATATTCCAAATGTGGATGACTGAAATAAATAAAGCATTGTTCGATCAACAAATCTCAAACGATATGATGAATTTATTTGGAGACCGCAAAGTCGTAGTCGATCAATTGCTACGTGACAGCTTAAATGGGAAAAAAGTAATCTGGGTTGATGAACAAGGCGGAATTGATAAACTTTTATTAAAAACCTTCAAAACAACAATTAAAAATATTAGCAAAACTGACGGTGAAAATGCAACTAAGTGGAAATGGGGTGATCATCATAAAGTTGCTTTCGAACACCCATTATCCAGTTTTAAAATCTTAAGCTATTTCTTTAATGCAAGAGATCCAATACCAGTAGGAGGTAGCTCAACTACAGTTAAAGCAGCAGGATACGATGACCAAGGAATCGTAGACCATGGTGCATCATGGAGAACTGTTGTAGACTTTGCAAATTTAAGTAAATCAGTAAACGTAGTAGGACCAGGACAATCCGGAAACCTCGGAAGTAAATGGTATAGTGACCAAATGGAAGATTGGGCAAATGGAACATATCATACTACTTCTTTGAAAAGTGTTGAAGGGGTTAAAGAAATATTCAAACCGGGACAAACAAAGAAGAAGTAGGAATGCAGGAAGATAATAAAGAGGACAGACCTATAGGAGGTCTGTTTTTTTGTTTGAGAAGTGAGAATACAGTGATTTATATAGCTTTTTTTAAGGAAACCGACCATTATTTGAAAATTGTATAGGAATGGGTGGAAGCGAATTAATTTTAGGAGATGAGCGGGGAATTTGAAAATTATAATTGCGATTCCCAGAATTTAATTACAGCTTCGAGGAATTTAATATCACCATAAAGGTTAATCAAACTAACTAATATTTGAAAACCTAATCCAGCACACAACTCTAATTTCTTCCCTTTCATCACCTCATATAATAAAATATTTAAATAGATTGTCCTAAAAAATTTGAAAAAGGGGGGCTGTGAAAATGAATGGAATGGGCTTAGTTCTCGAAGGTGGAGGAATGAGAGGGATTTATACTGCCGGTGTTCTTGATTATTTTCTAGAACAAAATATTGAAATTCCTTATGTGATAGGTGTTTCTGCGGGTGCTTGTATGGGAACTTCTTATCTATCAAAACAACATGGTCGTAATAAACGAGTAAATACGGAATTTTTACAGCATCCAGATTATATTTCTTTTAAAAATTTAATTCGTAATAAACAGCTTTTTGGTATGGACTTATTATTTGATATTATTCCTAATGAGTTAGATCCATTTGATTTTGATTCTTTTTATAATGCTGAGCAAAAATTTGTAGTTGGTACGACTGATTGTGTTACAGGAGAACCTGTCTATTTTGATAAAGATCAAATTGTAGAATCAACAGATATGTTAAATATAATTCGGGCATCAAGTTCTTTACCGTTAATGGCTCCAATCATTAAGTTTAATGATCATTTCTTGATGGATGGTGGCATTGCAGATCCGATTCCGATCGGTAAATCTGAAGCGGATGGCAATCGTAAAAATATAGTTGTTTTAACTAGAAATGCTGGTTATCGTAAGAAACCTTCAAAAGGAACTTGGTATTTGCAAAAAAAGTATAAAGATTATCCAGGACTTGTTCAGGCCGTACTAAATAGATATGAAGTTTATAATAAGCAATTAGAATATATTGAGGAGCAAGAAAAAGCTGGAAAAATATTAGTCATTCGTCCTGTACAAAAGTTAAAGGTAGGACGAATCGAACGAAATAAAGGGCGTTTATTAGAGCTATATAAAGAAGGTTATGAGGATGCTAAGGGACTTCGTGATCAAATTTTAGAATTCATATCATACGAAAAAACGACCTGTTAATCACAGGTCGTTTTAATATGTTGAAAATATACAAAGATTTTCAGACTGATTGAAAACGCTTGTCTTCCAAAGTATGAAACAAGAATAGAAATTGATTTATGGAACGATAAAATAAGGCAAGCAAAACAACTAAGAAAGCGAGCGTTTGTCAACAGTTTGATTGACCTGTTCATTTCAGGTCGTTTTATGATTGGGGGAGGGAGAAAATAGATTAATCTTTATCATTATTATTTTTGTTATTATTGTTCATCATGTTTTTCATCATCATTTCAAACATTACCATATCGACACCTAAACACGGATTCATGCAGCCACAGCGACTTCTTCTAAAGCAACAACTTCTGCATCTGCAATGACAGTCGTGATCACAACGATCTCTTCTGCAATCGTCACAATCACGGTCTCTTCTGCAATCATCAAAATCACGGTCTCTTCTTCTGCAATCGTCACAATCACAGTCATTACGTCTACATCTACTTGAGTTCATGTTGACTTGATCTTGGTTGTTCCACATCGTAGAACACCTCCTTGAATTATCTACATGAACAATGTATGCAAAGATGTCCCATCGAGGAAAGGCTAGTACCTAAATAAAAAATAAAAAAAGCACATTAATCTATAAAAGATTATGTGCCTTAGATTATTCAAAATTAATGTGGGAAGAAAACCAATTGGATTAAGAATAAAATTCCAAAGATATAAATAACTGGTTTAACATTTTTTGCTTTCCCTTTAACGACTTTTAATAATGGGTAGGTAATAAACCCAAGAGCAATACCAGTAGCAATACTTGATGTAAGTGGCATTGTGATAATAACTAGAAATGCAGGGAATGCTTCTTCAAAGTTATCCCATTCAATATGACGAACACTACCCATCATTAAGCAACCTACTACGATTAATGATGGTGATGTAATTGCTGCTACATCAGAAATTGAATTAACAAGTGGGCTAAAGAATGCTGCAAAAACGAATAGTAATGCAACAACAAGTGCCGTTAAACCTGTTCTACCTCCAGCTGCAACACCTGCTGTAGATTCGATATAAGCTGTTGTAGGTGAAGTACCAAACATAGCACCAATTGTTGTACCTAGTGAATCAGAAAGCATCGCACGACCAGTACGTTTTTCATCTTTCTTATTTAATAAACCAGCTTGGGAAGCTACACCTAAGAATGTACCTGTCGTATCAAAAATTGTAACTAATAAGAAAGAAAAAACAACCGAATATAATCCATAATGAATGACATCTGAAGCTGCTGTTATTGGATTAGCAACAATAATATGCTCAGGTAATTTAGGGAAAGAGAAAATACTTCCTTTAATGTGTAATTTTCCAGCTAACCCTGCAATGATTGCTGTTGCAACCATTCCGAAGAATAAAGCCCCATTTACATTTAAGGCAAATAAGATAATTGTAATTGCAATTCCGACTATAGTAAGGACTACACCAGTAGAATGGAGATCGCCTAATCCTACAAGATTATCTTTGTTCGCAACGATTATACCTGAAAGACGTAAACCTATAAATGCGATAAATAATCCAATTCCAACACTAATTGCATGTTTTAATGTATTTGGAATTGCTTCTATTAAATGAGTTCTAAATTTTGTTAAAGATAGAATAACGAATAAAATACCTGTAATAAATACTGCTGAGAATGCTAATTGATATGAAATGCCATGCGCTTTTGAAACAACTGAATAAGCAAAGTATGCATTCATTCCCATTCCGGGAGCAATCGCAATTGGGTAGTTTCCGAACAATGCCATAAATAATGTCCCAACTAATGTTGCAATGATTGTTGCAGTAAATGCTTGGTCGAATGGAACGCCAGCTGCAGATAATATTATAGGATTAACAATTATTATATAAGCCATTGTTAAAAAAGTGGTAAATCCAGCAATAACTTCTGTTTTAACTGAAGTGTTAGCTTCTTTTAATTTAAACATAATAGATCTCCTTGTAAAATACGAATGATAAACTCAACAGTTATTAATAATATTCGTTTTATTGTAAAAGTGCAAGTTTTTTAATTAGATTAACAACTTTTAACAAATTCAATTATGTTTAGTATTCCTAAAAGTACGATTTGGGTATGCTAAACCTGAATTATTTAAAAGGAGGATGTAGTAAATGAATCAGAAACAGTTTCCGACTAAATTTAATCCGCAACATCAAAATAAGCAACCAGGTATCGAAAAGGAAATGACGCCAATACCGATATCGGATGATCCAAACTACACACCAAGTGGTAAATTAAAGGAAAAAGTAGCCATTATTACAGGTGGAGATAGTGGAATTGGAAAAGCAGTTGCTATACTTTTTGCGAAAGAAGGGGCATCAGTTTTTATTCCGTATTTCGATGAGGATGTTGATGCACAAGATACAAAGAAATTTATAAATGATTTTGGTGGAAATTGTGAAATTATGCGATGTGACATTCGAACAGAGGAAGTTTGTAAACAAATCGTTCAAAATGCAATTCAAACCTTTGGAAAAATTAACATTTTAGTGAACAATGCTGCTGTTCAATATCCTCAAAAGAATTTGGAAGATATTACTGAAGAGCAATTAAAAAGAACATTTGAAACGAATATTTTTTCAATGTTCTTTTTATCAAAAGCTTGCCTTCCACATATGAAGCAAGGGGACTCTATTATTAATACTGCGTCAATAACTGCTTATAAAGGACATGATCAATTATTGGATTACTCTGCAACGAAAGGAGCGATTGTCACATTTACTCGTTCACTTTCTACAAATCTTGCTCAAAAGGGAATTCGTGTTAATGGTGTAGCTCCTGGGCCAATTTGGACACCATTGATCCCAGCAAGTTTTGACGAACAAGAAGTAGCTAAATTTGGTAGCACAACTCCAATGAAACGGGCTGGACAGCCAGTAGAGCTCGCACCGGCATATCTTTACTTAGCCAGCAATGAAGCTTCCTATATTACAGGCCAAATCATTCATGTTAATGGTGGAGTAATTGTGAACGGATAAACTAATAAAATGGTGCCATATACGAAAAATGTAAATGGCACCATTTCATTAATATTTAGGTCGAAACGTGTGACAGCAAGTTTCACCACTATGTACAGCAGAAGTAGTTATCTCACCGTCTAAGACTGCATTTTGAATCGTTAAATCAAAGTCATTTGAGTATTCGTACGCTTCGGTTTGAACAAGAATTGAGTCTGCTTGGCAAAAGTTTCCCTGCCCCCAAAAATTACAATTTGCAACACTACATCTAATTTCTGGCATGAACTCACCCTCCTTTAGTTTTTATTTTCTACATACTTTTCAATCTCATTCAGATTTAAAATAGTGCATTTATAGAAATTTTAGTGAGAATATTGTAAACTTTTGTTATATAGAAGGAGTTCATAAGACTTTTATCGAATCTGAACTCTGATTAAGTATAGGAGGAGAACAAAATGAATTGGGAAACAACTTATGAAAAATGGATTCAATCACCGACATTAGATCAAGAACTTAAAGAACAATTAATTAATCTTGAGAATAATCACCTTATACTTAAGGAAAGCTTCTATCAAAATTTAGAATTTGGAACTGGTGGAATGCGCGGAGAAATCGGACCTGGAACGAATCGTATGAACATTTATACGATCCGTAAAGCATCTGCTGGTTTTGCAAAATATATTGAAAGCTTTGGAGAAGAAGCAAAAAACCGTGGAGTTGCAATTGCTTTCGATTCTCGTCATAAAAGTCCTGAGTTTGCAATGGAAGCAGCAAAAACACTTGCAACATATGGTATTAAGGCGTATGTATTCAATGAATTACGTCCTACACCAGAATTATCATTTGCAGTACGTCAGTTAAACTGCTTCGGTGGAATTGTCATTACGGCAAGTCATAATCCACCTGAATATAACGGATTTAAAGTTTATGGAGATGACGGTGGTCAATTACCTCCAGCTGCTGCTGATCAAGTAATTGAATACGTTAATTCATTTGAAAATGAGTTAGAAATTGAAGTATCTTCAGAAAAAGAATTGGTTGAAAAAGGCTTAATACATAGATTAGATGAAGAAATGGACAAATTATATGTAGAGCAACTAAAAACGGTTGTTGTTAACAATGATTTAGTTCAAAAACATGGTAAGGATTTAAAAATTGTCTTTACTCCATTACATGGAACAGCATTACTACCTGCAACGATGTCATTAAAAGCAGTTGGTTTTGAAAATGTAACAATTGTTGAAGAACAGGCAAAAGCAGATTCAAATTTTACAACAGTAAAATCACCAAACCCAGAAGAACACGCAGCATTTGAATATGCAATTCGTTACGGTAAAGAGATTGATGCAGATGTATTAATTGCAACTGATCCTGATGCGGACCGATTAGGAATCGCTACGAAAAATGAAAATGGCGAATATGTAGTCTTAACTGGAAATCAAACAGGAGCATTAATGCTTCATTATTTATTAAGCCAACAAGATATACCTTCAAATGCGCTATTACTTAAAACAATCGTTACATCTGAATTTGGTCAAGTAATTGCATCAAAGTTTGGTGTTAAAACAATCGATACACTAACTGGATTTAAGTTTATCGGTGAAAAAATTAAAGAATATGAGCAAACGAACGAATACTCATTCTTATTCGGTTATGAAGAAAGCTATGGCTATTTAATTAAACCATTTGTTCGTGATAAAGACGCAATCCAAGCAACAGTACTTGCTGCAGAAATAGCTACTTATTACAAAACAAAAGGTATGACTTTATATGAAGGCCTAAATAGCCTATATGAGCAATATGGCTATTACTTAGAAGGACTAAAATCATTAACATTAAAAGGGATTGAAGGTACAGAAAAAATTCAATCGATTTTAACAAATTACCGTCAAAATCCTCCTGTTGATATAAATGGTTTAAAAGTTGTGACAGTTGAAGATTATAAACTTCAAGAGAAAACGACTTTAGAAACAGGAGAAAAAGAACAAATTCTTCTACCTAAATCAAATGTATTAAAGTATCAACTTGAAGACGGTTCATGGGTATGCTTACGTCCATCAGGAACTGAACCAAAAATCAAGTTCTACTTCGGAATTGTTGGACAATCTCGTCAAGATAGCATCCAAAAATTGGATAGTTTACAACAAGCATTTATGGAAAAAATTGAAGTATTAGTCTAAAAAAAGAGCGACTATTTAGTCGCTCTTTTCATTTATTTTTAGTTAAAGCTCTAATGATGAGATAAAAGATTGTTCCTCAGCGCTTTCTTCCCTAGTGGCATGCTCAATATGTTGGAACATACCTTTTAGTTTTTCATCAATGACAGCTAAGTCCCTCTCGTATTTAAAGGCATGTAGAAAATGTTCGATACGCTTTGAAAAAAGTTCGTCTTTCGTATTTACCATTAACACGAGGAGCTTATCCCATTGACAACAATAAGTGTAATACAATGCTAAATCATAATCGGATTGTACTTGCATTGTGAACCTCCTTTTTAGAGGGTACACATAGTTTATGGCGAAAAAAATTAATTAGCCATGAGAGAATTTAACAAAAGGTAACGGTAGTGGTTAGGTAAAAAAAGGATGGTTAAGTGCAGTAACGATAGGGAAATCAGAAGTAAAGTGTTGTGATTTTTCGTATTTTAGAAATACTTTATTGGTTTTGACCATACTAAAATCTTTTCCGACACTTAAGTATACTTTTATTTGAAAAAGGGATAATAAGATTACCATAATAAGCAATCTAGAGACACTATGTACTCGAAACTGCATTAGATTTTCTTAATCAAAAAAAGAATTCAAAAAATGAAGTTATAACAATCGAATTGTAAAAATAAAATGAACTACCGTATGAATTTTTTCATTTTTTCATACGTTTTTTTGTGTTATGGTTTCAAAAAATTTTGAATTAGGCAAATGAAATAGTATAGATATGACTATTTTTACATTAATTCAATTTTTAGTTCATAGAATACTATAAGAAGAGACAGGAGGAGAGTGTGATGAAGGCGAGTGATTATAGAGCGTTGGAATATGCTATTGACGAAATTACAGAGATTGCGAGAGGATTTGGGCTAGACTTTTACCCAATGCGCTATGAAATCTGTCCTGCAGATATCATTTATACATTTGGCGCTTACGGTATGCCTACAAGATTCTCCCACTGGAGCTTTGGAAAACAGTTTTATAAAATGAAGCTTCATTACGATTTAGGGTTAAGCAAAATTTATGAATTGGTAATCAACTCTGATCCATGTTATGCGTTTTTATTAGATACAAACTCTCTCGTTCAAAATAAATTAATCGTTGCACACGTTTTAGCTCACTGTGACTTCTTTAAAAATAATATTCGTTTCTCAAACACGAAGAGAGATATGGTTGAAAGTATGGCAGCTACTGCTGAACGAATTAAACACTATGAACATATATACGGAAAACAAGAAGTAGAAAATTTCCTAGATGCAGTACTCTCAATTCAAGAGCATATTGATCCATCATTAATGCGACCAAAACTAGCTTATGATTTAGAAAATGATTTCCCATTAAAAGAGAAAAAAAGAGTTACACCATATGATGATTTATGGAATATGGATCAAAGTAAAGAAAAGAAAAATGATTCAAACCTGATCCCAATTAAACGTAAACAATTCCCACCACAACCCGAAAAAGATATCCTATTATTTATCGAAGAATACTCCAGAGAACTAGAAGAATGGCAACGTGACATCCTGACTATGTTACGAGAAGAAATGCTTTATTTCTGGCCACAGCTTGAAACGAAAATAATGAATGAAGGCTGGGCAAGTTTTTGGCATATAAGAATTATGCGTGAATTAAACCTTGATTCAAATGAAGCAATTGAGTACGCAAAGCTTAATGCAGGAGTAGTTCAGCCATCAAAAACAAGCATTAACCCGTATTATTTAGGATTAAGAATGTTTGAAGATATAGAAGAGCGATATAATAATCCAACAAAGGAAATGATAGAATTAGGCGTTAAACCTGGCAGCGGAAGAGAAAAAATGTTTGAAGTACGAGAGTTAGAGTCTGATAGTTCATTTATACGAAACTACTTAACTAAAGACCTTGTTATGCGTGAAGATATGTATCTATTCCAGCGACAAGGTAAGGAATATAAAGTTACTGATAAGGCATGGGAAAATGTACGAGATCAACTTGTGGTTAGTCGAGTAAACGGAGGATTCCCTTATATTGTAGTTCAAGAAGGGGATTACTTAAAAAATGGGGAGCTTTATTTGAAGCATTCCTATGAACATATGGAACTTGATGTGAAGTATGTTGAGAAGGTAATGCCTTATATTCATCAGCTGTGGGGTAGAGGAGTTCATTTAGAGACGAATATTGAGAATAAGTCTGTGTTGTTTAGTTATGATGGGAAGAATATTCATCGGAAGTATATTTGAGCCACCTTTTATAGGTGGTTTTCTTTATGTTTAGAAAGTATAGAATTCTTTTTCGGTAAGTGGACCTTATGTAACTAAATGGCAGTTTAGTTGAATAGGGAAGATGATTACTTTTTACAAATTATGTATTAAACTATTGAATACATAGTAGAAAAGAGGCTAGAATTTCATGAAAAAAACAATCA